>Ga0335069_10001389_pt1 | contig 39204 bp, 31 predicted proteins | sample Lox_Sample_11_FD_206714 | JGI IMG/M metagenome (GOLD analysis project Ga0335069, IMG submission 206714) | Soil microbial communities from Loxahatchee National Wildlife Refuge, Florida, United States - Lox_Sample_1.1 | ecosystem: Environmental > Terrestrial > Soil > Wetlands | place: USA...
TGCCCATCACCAGTGCCACAGCTTCTTCTACGCGCGGGTCTCCATCGTGCCCAAAGTGGCCGCGGAAGCCGTAAATACGGAAATGTCCCCAACGTGTGGGGAAATCTGCCGACGCAACTTTCTCGATGCTTTCAGTCACCGCTCTATTATATCGTTCGCAAGTCTCAAGGTTGCGGCGGGCATACCCACACAGAAAAGCACTGCTCGCTCACGAATCTTGAGGGAGTCAGGTTCCGCGACGGAGCGCTGCTTCTATCCGCGCGCTTTAAAGGGGAAGATGGCATCCTGCTTCGACGGAATCGGCGCTCCATTGCGCGTTGCCGGATGAAAATGCCAGTTGTCGAGCGCGGCAAGGCACTTCGTGTCGATATCCGGTCCCAGGCTTTGCAGGACCTTCTTGCTGACGATCTCCCCCCGCTGGTCGATCGTGATCTCGATGACTTCATTGCCGGGTGAGGTCGGTAACTGCCAGGGGAAAACCACCGGATCCGAAGTTGCCGTCGGCAGCGCCGGGCGAATCTCGTCGCCATAGAAATGCCCGCTTCTCAAAGTTCCATAGGGCAGCCCTGCTTGAACCCCGTGTCCTTCAGCCGAAAGGGTCTGGGTCTTCGACGTATCCTCTCCACTTGTCGGCGCGGGAATTTGGCGGGCAGCGACTTTCGGCGCCTGAGCAGTAGGCTTCCAGGTAAGCTTCTCGTGGCCGAAGCGCTGGCGCTTGTAACGCTGCGTAGCCATATCGGAGGAAGTGCGGTCACTATCATCGACGGACTTGCTCGGGAAATATAGCCGCGTCAAAGATTTCCCGTTCATCCCCATAGCGATCGAATTCGGGTTCAGCAAAAGGGGCTCAGGTGGGTGAAGTATCAAGGCCAACAAAATTCCATGTGCCAGCATTGAGCCGGTCCGAGCCCAGTTCAATCCCCGCAGGCGTTCAAAATGTTTTCGCGGCAACAAGCTGAAAGCCCCCTAAGCCGCCTGGCGGCAGCTCACTGGTACCAGTTAGACGGAGGCAAGCCGATTTCGTCAAGCAATTTTCGCAACCAAAGTAACCGTGTGACTGCGGCGGGCGGGGAAGTGCTTGCTAACGCACGGTACCGGTTGGTCAGTGCCGCAGAACGCTGATAAAATACGAGGGCAGCACCCACCAACATCTGTTAGGGGCTATAGCTCAGCTGGGAGAGCGCATCGTTCGCAACGATGAGGTCGTCGGTTCGATCCCGACTAGCTCCACCAATCTTTCAACAACTTACAGACGGTAGAGGTTCTGAAACACGTAGCAAAATCGGAATCGAATTGCTACGTACTGCTACGTGACCGTTTTCAGCACGCTGTTTGCGCTGCTCCTCGATCGAAGACATCATCTTTTCCACGGCCTTGCGCTGGCTTTCCGGAACGTGCTGGGCGTATACCTCCAACGTAGTAACGATCCGTGAATGACGGCCCTGTGCTTGGATGTCCTTCACGTTAGCGCCGCTGTCGGCGAGGTTGGTTAAATACGAGCGCCGAAACGCTTGCCAGGTGACCTTCTTCCGATCGATTCCCAATTTCAAGGCAGCCGGTTTCAGATGACGTTCCCGGATGTTGCCATCATTCATCGGCCCACCTTTGTGCAGTGATTGGAAGACTAACGACGTTGGCTCCAGGTCACGAATGCACTTCACCCTTCGCTTCGCTCCCCGGCCGCAACAGCGATATTCAACAACCAGTTCCTTGAGTCGGCAGATTCGCTCGATCACTGAAGCAGGAACGTATATTGTGGCGGAACTGCCTTCGGTTTTTGTGGCTTTCCAATTCCCGCGGCAGCATTCCTCATCGACAGTAATGGAGTCATCGTGAACATCCTCGACCTTGAGCCCGTTCAATTCGCTGGGGCGCAGGCCGGAGAAGTGCGCGGTATTCACCATTGTGGCGTAAGGCTCCTTGATCTCGGTTAGAAGAAGGTCCAGCTCTTCCACGGTCAGAACGAGCTTCCTCTTTTTACGATTCAGCACCTTCTCATGCGGAATGCTGATCCCTTCCATTGGGTTTCGCGTAAGCAGTTCGTACTTCTTCGCGCTTCCTAAAACCGAGGAAAGCGATTCTTTGATTTTCAACACCGTCGCCGACCCTGCGTCGCTTCCCGCCAATCCGGAGAAGTAGTTCTGCAGAGTCAGTGGGGTTAATTCCCGCAAAGACATTTCTCCGAACTTCGGAAGCACGTAACGCTCAAGATGCGTCTGGTATGCCTTCTGCGTCGTTTCGGCGAGCAGTGGCAGTTCGACTTTGTTATACGTGTTTTCCACGTAATCTTTCAGATGAGTTGCCGAGCCAACCAACTCCAGGCCCTGATTCATGGGCCTTAGTTCTTCGCTCGCAATCTTTTCCGCTTCGCGGAAAACTGGTGGTGGATCATCGCCCGCGTCGACAACCTCGAAGCGGGGAAACTCAAACGCAAGAACAAACGCATCAAGCTTGGCCCTGCCACGATGTTGAAGCGGGGTGGGTCCGACCGCCGGGCTCGCTCTGAACACAGATTCAGAACGCTGCCTGTTCACGCAAAAGGCCGCAGGTTCGAGTCCCGTCGCTCCCGCCAACCTTTTGCTTACATTGACGATTTCAGGACTCGCGAACAGACAAAACATCTGCTCCTGCCGCTGCGCTCTTCGTAATTAGGAACCTAAAGTACAAAAATGAAAAGGCAATCGAAAGGTCTTTTCACTCAATCGATCCTGAACCGGCGACATTACTGAGTCTTTGGAACACTTATTAAACGAGAAATTCGGTCGACAAGACGCATGCTGTTCGCGGTCGGTGGAGTCCTAGCTTCGTTAGGCAGAATTCAAAGATTGTTTTATCGCGGCACCTTGATTAAGTATCGCGGTCATTTTCACCAAATCTGCTACCGAGTTTGCCTTCATCTTCTGCATCACTTGGCCACGGTGTGCCTTCACTGTGCTTTCAGTAATGCCAAGTTCGTCGGCGGCCTGTTTATTCAACAGACCTGATACGACCAGCCTCATGACGTCTCGTTCGCGAGGGGTAAGGGAGGCGTAACGATCCCGAAGTTCCTGCATCGTTGCTTGCTGGGTGAGAGCGAAGCGGCTACGTTCCAAAGCTTGTCGGATCGCCGTTAACAGTATTTCGTCACTGAAGGGCTTCGTCAGGAATTCGATTGCCCCCGCCTTCATGGCGCCTACCGACATCGGAATGTCGCCGTGTCCCGTGATGAAGATGATCGGCATGTCGGTCCGTTCGGCAGCTACGCGCTTCTGTAGCTCGAGACCATCAAGGCCAGGAAGAGAAACGTCCAGCACGAGACAACTTGGAGTAAATGGCCGAGGACGATCCAGGAATTCCTGTGCGGATGCGAAGGTTTCCGGCTGCCAACCTTCATCTTGTAGTAACGTTCGAAGCGATTCACGTATCCAAGCGTCGTCGTCAACAACGAACACAATAGGCTTGGCTGTCGCCATTGGTGATGACCTCACTTCATGACCAAGCGTGCCAGATAAAATCATTCCAACCCTAAAAACCTACACCAAACCTTCATTCCCCAGACAAGGCCGCGTTGATGGCCTCAAGCAAAGCGCAGTCGCCGAAGGGCTTGAGGAGGAATTTGACGGCTCCTTGGCTGAACGCTTGCTTCCGGATCTCTTCGTCCTTCTGACCCGTGATGAAGATGATTGGCATCGCCTGCCCGCGACGCTTCAATTCCTCCTGAACCTCAAGTCCGGACATTCCAGGCATCGCGACATCGAGGATCAGACACCTAGTCTCACCCACGTAGCTGGACGAGAGGAACTCTTGCCCGGACGAAAACGCTCGAGCTGAGAAGCCAAACTCCCTGAGCAGATCTGGCAGCGACTCGCGCAGCATCTCGTCATCATCGACCACAGATAAAAGCCGTCGTTCCGTGGCGCCTTTATCCTGCATAACAACAACAATGCACCAGTCGGGAACCGGCGTCTATTCGACTTTGGTACTGCCTTTGCGACGACTGATGCCGTCGCTTTGGCTGTTACGGTCTCCTCCAGCTAAGCCGCGCCGGTGGCGGTCTCCTGGCCGCAAGGAATAGAAAATGAGAATGTGGTGCCTGGACCGTCATTTGGCTCGGCCCAGAGTCGGCCATGATGCCTCTCGATGATCGAGCGGCTGACCGACAACCCGATGCCCATCCCGCCAGTCTTTGTAGTGTAGAAGGGCTCGAACAGCTTCTCGAAGTCTTGAGGATTGACACCGCACCCGGCATCTCTCACGCTGAGACACACATGATTGTCTGCCTGTCGCTGAGTTCTGATCAGCAGTTGTCGCGGTCGGTCCTGAACATCAGCCATTGCGTCCGAGGCATTGCGGAGCAGGTTCAAAGTGACTTGCTGCAACTGAACACGATCGCCGATGACGGGCGGGAGGTCGTCGGCGAGCTCCGGCTGCAAAACCACCCGGTTCCTCTGAAGGTCGTTCAAGGCCAGTGCAATCACCTCTCGCGTTGCGTCGTTTAGGTCCAAGGACTCGGACGTGAGTTCCTTTTTAGTGAAGAGCGCACGCAATCGAATGATCACATCCGAAGCACGGTTGCCGTCGCGAATGGTGCGCAGCAAGGTTTCGCGTGCGCCGTCGAGATTCGGAGGATCGGCACTCAATCTGCGGAGACAGATACTGGCGTTGGTGATGAGGCTGGCCAGCGGCTGGTTGATCTCGTGGGCGATTGAAGCGGTCAAGGCATTCAGCGTCGTGACACGCGCCACGTGAGCAAGCTCCGAGCGAGCCCGGTCCAAGGCCTCTTCGGCGACCTTGCCCTCCGTCACGTCCTGAAGGGCACCGATGAACAAGGGATGACTCCCAACTTGCGTCATCACACGAGCCAGGCCGCGAATGTACTTCACAGCGCCTCCACGGAGCATAATCCGAAATACAAAATCCACATCGGTACCCGTCATTCCACGCGCGATCGTAGCGTCGAACGACGGCAGGTCCTCCGGATGGACGATATCCCGAATCATCCGCACCGTGACCTTGGTCGCGGGATCGAACTCGAAGATGCGGAAGGTCTCGTCGGACCAGTCGTGCTCGTCGGCTAACAAATCCGAGATGAAGCTGCCAGTCTTGCTCAGCCGCTGAGCTTCGGCCAGACGAAGGTAGGCTTGCTCGACCTTGGCCTCCGCCTGTTTGCGGTCCTCGATGTCGAACGCGGCCACATACCACCGCTCGATCCGCCCTTGCTCATCAAGCAGCGGATTGTAGCGGACCAGGAACCATCGATATCTGCCATCCTTACCCAGCGCCCGTTGCTCATATTCGAACGGCAGCGGGCGTTTGAGGGCCTCTTTGCGCATTTCGCGCAGCCGTTCGGCATCATCCGGATGATAAACACGAGAGCGAAAGTCCTCTTTCAGCACATCCTGCAGTTTGACACCGTGGTAGTCCAGCACCGTTTGATTCACCGACAGGACAGTTCCATCGGGTTGGGACACTTGTATAAAGGTGGGGATAGCATTGATCATCAGGCTCAGATTGCGCTGCATCGCCTCCAGAGCTACTTCAGCTTTCTTGCGATCGTCGATGTCTGTGGCCGTAGAGTACCAGCGGATAATCTGGCCCTGTTCGTCTTTTAAGGGGTTGTATTGAAGGAGGTGCCAGCGATACTCCCCGTTTCTTTGTCGGACGCGACTCTCTAGTTCGAAGGGCGTTCCTTGGGACAGTCCATGCTGGCGCTCGGCCAGGAGACCTTCGCGGTCGTCAGGGTGGAAGACCCGCGTAAAGAATCCCTCGTCGTTCGCCTCCCCAAGTGTGAGTCCGGTGCGATCCAAGGCCACCCGGTTCGCGTAAAGTGTTCTTCCATCGGGCGCGAGGACCACGATGGACTGCCGAATCGCATCCGTGATCGTGCGAAGGTCCGCCTCACTCTGCCGCAGTTTCCGTACTAACTCCTCTTGCTCGGTGACATCCATTCCCGTCCCGACAAAGTCTTGGAGAGTTGCACCGTCAGCCGCTGGAACCCCAACCCAACGCATGTGACGAATCTTTCCATCGGGTCTCACAATCCGCTTTGTGAAGTCGAATCCGAGATGGTCCGCCAACATCTTCTGAATCGCTTGTTGCATGAACTCACGATCTTCCGCGTGAACAAGATCCAGGTATTCCCCTACCGTTGGTGGCCTGTCTTTCGGATCAAGGCCATGGATGTGGAACAGTTCGGAAGACCAATAACGGAATCCAGCGGCATTGAATGCCCAGCTACCCATCTGAGCCAGGCGCTGTGCTTCGTGGAGATAAACCTGGCTTTGTTGCAAGGCTTGCTCCGCCCGTTTACGGTCCTCGATGTCGAACGCGGCCACATACCACCGGACGATATGTCCCTGCTCGTCGAGCAAGGGCTTGTAGCGCACCAGGAACCAGCGATATTGCCCATCGTTGCCTAGGACGCGCTGTTCAGTGCTAAATGGTGAGCCCCGCCTCAGCGACGCCGTCCGCTCTCCGCGGACTCTCTTAAAATCTTCCGGGTGGATGACACGATCCCGATAATCCTCTTGTTGCACATCCTCCAGAGTGAGGCCGGTGTAATCCATGACAGCCTGATTTACACGCTTGACGTATCCTTCACCGTTCAATACGTAAATGTGTGTAGGAATGGTGTTGAGGATCAGGTTCAAATTGCGTTCGTTGGATTGCAACGCCTCCTCAGTGCGTTTGCGATCCTCGATGTCTGTAAGAAGAAGATACCGTGCCGTTATTTTGTTTTCCTCATCTCGCGCGGGAACACCGCGAACCTGGAACCAGCGGTAAACGCCATCCGCGCGTCGACAGCGGAGCTCAAGCTCATATGCTTGTCCGCCTTCGATTGACTTCTTGCGGGCCTCGATTGATCGCGGAATGTCATCTGGATGGACGGCGTCTATGACGTTCCAGATCTTCAGGTCTTCGCTGGTCTTGCCGAAATACTCAAGAATCTGTCGGTTGAGAAACTCCACCTTCCCCATTGGGTCCGTCACAAGCACGAATCCTGGGATGTTATCGACCGTCTGCCGCCAAGACAGTTCGCTCGCTCGCAATCCCTCTTCGACACACTTTCGATCTTCGATGTCCACGTTGGTCCCGTACCACTTGACGACCTTCCCCAATTCGTCTCGCAATGGATTGGCCAGAAACAGGAACCAGCGATATGCGCCGTCAAAACGGCGCATGCGAGCTTCAGCTTCGACGGGCACGCCCGAAGCCAGGGCTGACTGCCAATGCTTCACAAGCCCTTCAACGTCGGCGGGGTGAATCGCAGTTCTCCAACCCCAGCCTTGTGCCTGTTTTTCTGACAGACCTGTGTAGTCGAGCCAGCGTCGATTCAGGAAATCCGCAGAGCCGTCGGGACCCGCCGACCACGCCAAAGTCGGAATCGCGTCGATGATCGAACGAAGATCTCCTTCTCTAGCTTGCAGCGCCTCTTCGTTCCTTTTCAGCTTCTCATTGGCCTCGAAAAGCTCCTTGGCTCGCTCCGCAATTTGCGTCTCGAGTTGATCGGTGGCCCGTTTCCGCTGGGTGAGGATCCAGGCTTCGTTCAACCAGATCGATGTCTGGTTCGCCGCCACGCTTAGAGCAAGACTTTCGTTTTGCACGGGGAAGTCTTCCCGACGAGACCCTGCCAGGATCATGCCGGTCCCTCCACGCAACTCCAGCGGGACGGGGAGGACTGCGATGCCTTTGTCCGCAAATTGTTTCCGCGTCACCGACAGACACTTCTGGCCGTCACCTTCAAACCAATCGCTAAGCACTTGGCGGATCTCGTCAGATTCTAAGTCGCATGAGGGTGCGACTCGCGTTACCGTAACGGGAGTATTCGAGACTGCGTCTTGTAAGCGACCGCAAACGAAGTCCAAAGAGAGCAGAGGGAGCAGTGCGTCGAAAAGGCTCTCGAGGATCCGGACTGGCTCGCTGCCACTCCAGGTCTCGGGCAGAGCGAGCAGGCTGACTAAATTGCTAATGCAGCGCTGAAGGCGGCTGATCTCCTCAGCCTGCGCGTTGAGCTCCATACCCATCCCCACGAAATGCCCATTGGTTATGAATTATGCCCCATTCGCAAACTCCAGACCACCCGAAATGTCAGTTCCGGCGGTGTTTCGATGTTGGTTTCCATCTTGAACATTACTGTCATGGTCGCTTGTTCTAGTACCAAGGTCGAACCGTACCAACGTCTAATTGTTTCCGCTTGCGCGAGTGTGTTTTTATCCCATTGTTTGATCCGACCGAATGAGGCGCGCTCAGAGAGAGTCGCTCGACAATCGGAAAAGAGACTGAAGGAAATTGAGGGGCAAAATGGCGCATCCACGGGTTGTTATCGTCGGCGGTGGCTTTGGCGGACTGGCCGCTGCCAAGGCGCTCAAGAAGGCGCCCGCGGAAATCATCCTAATCGATCGCACGAATCACCACGTGTTTCAGCCGCTGCTTTACCAAGTGGCCACGTCAGTGCTAGGACCCAGTCAGATTGGCTTTCCGCTCCGGGGAATTCTTCGAAAGCAGAAGAACGCGACGGTGATCCAGGGCGAAGTCACAGGCGTCGACAAAGATAAGAAATGCGTGTTCGTCAACGGTGCCGACAGACTCGATGTTCCTGTGATCTACGACTACCTGGTCCTCGCCACCGGCGCCAGTCACAGTTACTTCGGCAGAAACGAATTTGAACAGTTCGCGCCTGGATTGAAGAGCCTTGCGGACGCCGAGGCAACCCGCAACAAAATCCTGGAGGCCTTCGAGCTGGCGGAAGCGGAAGAAGACCCGAGCCGTCATCGGGACCTGCTGACCTTTGTTCTGGTCGGCGCGGGCCCTACAGGCGTAGAGATGGCCGGAGCCCTCGCGGTGCTCGTCAAAACTACGCTGAAACCAGACTTTCGCCGCATCGACCCTACCTCCTCTCGAGTTGTGCTCGTCGACATGGCTCCGCGTGTTCTCGGGCCTTTCTCGGAACACCTCTCTGAAGCTGCAAAGCACCGACTGGAGAATCTGGGCGTCGAGGTTCGGCTCGGACACGGCGTTGATCAGATCGACTCGGACGGCGTGGTCGTCGGTGGTGAGCGCATTGCAAGCAAGACCGTGATCTGGACCGCCGGTGTCGCGCCCTCTCCCGCGGGCAAGTGGCTGAAGGTCGAGACCGATCGCGCTGGGAGGGTACGCGTTCAAGCAGATCTGACTGTACCCGGACATCCCGAAATTCTTGTGGTGGGCGATACCGCGGCATTCCAGCAAGATGGCAAGCCCCTTGGAGGCGTGGCCCAGGTTGCTCTGCAAGAAGGACGCTATGCAGGAAAACTCATTTACAGACGCTTAGCCGGTGGCAAGCAGCCGGCTCCATTTCGTTACTTCGACAAGGGCACGATGGCTGTGGTGGGCAAGGGCTTTGCCGTACTGCAAAGCGGCAAGATCCAGATGAGCGGATTGTTGGCGTGGTTCATTTGGGCTTTCGTTCATCTCCAATTCCTGGCGACATCGGGCCTTCGCATCAGCGTCTTCCTGCAGTGGGTGTGGACTTTTGTCACTGGCGACAGGGGATCGCGGCTCATCGTGAATCATCGCGCTGCCGCTCCGGTGAGAACAGAAGTGAGCGAGGCTGCCCGAGGGGCAGTGTGAGTGAAAGGTACCCAACAAATTCGAGCGAGCTTTAAGGAAACTTCAAAAGGAGAATCACCGTGGCAACAGATGCAAAAGTTAAGAACATAGCAATCGTAGGCACAGGAGTCATCGGTGCGAGTTGGGCGGCTTACTACCTGTCTCGCGGATTTGATGTCATCGCAACCGATCCTGCGCCGAACGCCGAAGCTAACCTGCGGAAGTACGTCGACGAAGCCTGGACGACGCTCAGTAAGAACGGCATGTTTTCCGGCGCTTCACGCGAACGGTTGACCTTCGAGCCAAAAATGGCGCTGGCACTCGCCAAGGCAGACTTTGTCCAGGAAAATGCTCCAGAGCGGCCAGACTTCAAGATCAAGCTGTTCGCGGAGATGGACGATGCTACGCCCCCTGGATCCATCCTTGCCTCGAGTTCTTCCGGTATCACCATGGACGTTATTCAGTCCCAGTGCAAGCGCCCCGAACGCTGTGTCATTGGACACCCCTTCAATCCGCCACATGTGATTCCGCTGGTAGAAGTCGTCGGTGGAGCAAAGACCTCACCGGAGACCATCGAAAAAACGATGGCGTTTTATGCGTCGATTGGAAAGAAGCCCATTCGTCTGTACAAGGCACTTCCCGGCCACGTCGCCAACCGGCTACAGGCGGCGTTGTACAAGGAGGTTCTCTATCTCATTCAACAGGGTGTGCTGAGCGTCGAAGACGCCGACGCCGCGGTCAGCTACGGGCCTGGGCCTCGATGGGGCGTAATGGGACCGAGCTTGCAGTGGCACCTCGGTGGCGGGGCCGGAGGGATTCATCATTTCATGGAGCATCTGATGGATCCGATGGCGGGTTTGATGAAGGCCCTGGGCAGCCCTGATGTTACGCCGGGCCTGAAGCAGACCGTGGCCGACGGAGTGATGCGAATGGCGGGCACTCGCTCGGTCGAGGAACTTGCGGAAGAGGAGAACGAGGTCCTGACCGGGCTTCTCAGCAGTCGCGCCAGTGTTGGCCTTTAGCTTATTCGTTCGAGTCAAAGTGAAATCGTGAAGAGGAGTTTTTCAAATGAGCACTGCAACTATCAACTCAACCAATGCGGGTGCAGACAAGCCGGCCACATCGGGACGACTGTTCTTCCTCGATCTGGGAGCCGGACGCGTCCTATCGGCAAACCCAGATGGCTCCGATTTGAAAACCGTCCTGAACGAAGGCCGGAGGCTGCCGGACGGACTGGTAGTGGACGCCGCTGCCGGACACATCTACTGGACCAACATGGGTAATCCCAAAAAGAATGATGGCTCCATCCTCAGATCTGATCTCGATGGCAAAAACATGATCACCATTGTTCCCCCAGGCGGCACGTTTACTCCGAAGCAGCTCTGGCTGGAGAAGAAGAGCAACAAGCTCTATTGGTGCGATCGCGAGGGGATGCGAGCGATGCGAGCCAACCTCGACGGGTCGAATATCGAGACTCTAGTGGACACGAGCCAGGGCGATCCGCGGCCGGGCCCCGACGCAACGAAATGGTGCGTTGGCATTGCCGTCGACGCGGAGGGTGGCAAGTTTTACTGGTCCCAGAAGGGCGATGACAACTCCGGCACGGGTCGCATTTTCCGGGCCAATGTTGAGATTCCGAGAGGACAGTCGGCCGCGAATCGCAACGACATTCAACCTCTCTATGAAAACCTGCCTGAGCCAATCGATCTGGACCTGGACGTCCCCAATCGGACCTTGTATTGGACCGACCGCGGCGATCCGCCGCGCGGCAACACGGTGAACCGCGCGCCCATGGACCCGTCGCCCGGTGGTCCGACACAACCCGAGATCATCTTCAAGAATTTGATGGAAGGCATTGGGCTGGCGCTAGACCTGAAAGGCAGTCGCATGTTCGTCACTGACTTCGCCGGCACGGTCTACAGCGCTAATCTCGACGGCTCGAACCCGAAGACACTGTTGTTTGCTGAAGGAAACCTTACCGGCATTGCGTACGCAGAATTGCCAGCCGGGCATTAGAGCGAGAACGTCGGTTTTACAGCTTCGAAGAACGTACAGCGAATCTGGAGAGAAGGGATTCTATATATGAATACTGCAACGCTGGATCGATCTACCGAAAAACCTACTGAACTAGCCGATCAAACACTGACTAATAAAATTCAAGCCACATTGGCCCATCCGGCGACCGCCGCCGATTTCGATCTGCATGCCGGCGTAAATGAAGTCCTGAAGGATGTTGGACTGGCAAGTGCGGACGGTGGCGGCAAACTCGAATTTGCCGGTCTCGATCCGATCATCCCAAGCCCTCATCGGTTCGGCACAATGGCGGCCATTGGTCTGGCTGCCAAGGCGGTTGCTGTCGCGGCGTTGTGGCGACAACGGACGGGCGAGGGCCAGGACATCGCGGTAGATGTTCGTAAGGCGCTCTCGCGCTTCTACGGCTTCTTTGAACGCAAGTGGGAAACCATCAATGGCCGCGGACCCGTCCCACTTGAGGAACCATTGAACCCGTTCATCAGTCCCAAGTTGTTTCACGAGACGCAGGACGGCCGTCACGTTGTGGCAATCAATATCTATCCCCAGCTGGCGTCCCGCGCCCTGAACCTCCTCAAATCCATGTCGACCAGTGAAGCAGTGCGAAGCGCAATTCTGCAATGGCGCGCGGAAGACCTGGAGAATGCTGCGGTCGAAGCCGGGCTTCCGATGGCGATGGTGCGCACTTTCGAGGAGTTCCGCAAGGAGCGTCAGTACACCGAAGTGCTCTCCACCATGCCATTGATCCAAGTGGAGAAGATCGGCGAGACCGAGCCGATTCCTTTCAAGAAGGATGGAAAGAACCCGCTCGACGGCATCCGCGCCTTCGGCATGGGGCATGTGATTGCCGGTGCAGCCATCGGCAGAGACCTCGGCTACTACGGAGCTGATGTCCTCAACATTTGGCGACCCGATGAAACCGAGTTTGACTCCTTTGCCTGGGACGTGCAGGTTGGGATGCGTTCAACAATTTTGGATCACTCAAAAGAAGATCGCGCCCAGTTCGATCGCCTGCTGAAAAATGCTGATGTGTTTTTCGCGAACCGGCGTCCCGGTTATTTCGAAAAATACGGTCTCACTGCCGAAGAGTTGAGCCACAAGAAGCCGGGATTGATTCACGCCAAGGTGGTGCTCAATGGTGAGCACGGTCCGTGGGCGAACCGCGTGGGCTTCGATGAAGTCGGCGCGGCGCTCACCGGGGTGTTTACGACTGAGGGCACGCCAACTCATCCCCAGTCGCCGCCGATCATTCCAATTTGCGACAACGTGGTGGGCTGGCTCGGCACCGTCGGCGTGCTGGAGGCCTTAAGACGACGTGCCCGCGAAGGCGGAAGCTATCGCGTCGTCGTATCCCTGACCAGAACCGTTCTGTGGCTGCTTTCGCTGGGCATATTCGACAAATCATTCGCCCAGAAAACTGCCGGTTCATCAGATGAGCACCGGCAGGTCGCGCCTGATCTGTTCACCGCCGAAACTCCAATGGGCACGTATCAGGGCATGACCGACAACGTGGTCCTGTCACGGACTCCGGGTTCATTCCTGACAGTGCTGGAACCGCGGGGCTCGAGCAAACCCGAATGGCTCGCTTCATGAGGAGCAGCAACTTGACTGGCGGTGCTGGGTGGCTGACCAGGCAGAGTGGTGAGTAGTGGACAGTGGATCAGCACTCTGCCTAACACCGAAGGCAAGGCAATACAAAACGGCAAGATAACAAGACAAGAGACACGAACAGACCGGGTCTTTCGAGGAGCACCTGACACAAATGGCAACTTCTCCTATACCAACAGCTATTCCGTCACCTGCAACCGCGCCGAAGGTGGTTGAGCACCCGCCTACACCGTGGCAGAAGTATGGAACGCCGGTGATCGTCCTCCTTCTTGCCGCCGCAATCATTGTGACAATTACTCGTAACTGGAATGGCTGGGAGGGCGGCCGGGTCGAGCAGGTAACCAATGATGCGTACGTTCGCGGCGATCTCACGCCACTTAGCACAAAAGTTCCCGGCTTAGTGCGCGAGGTGAAAGTTAACGACTACCAACAAGTTCACAAGGGCGACGTCCTGGTTCAACTTGACGACGACGATTTCAAGGCACAAGTGGCGCAGGCGACCGCAGGTGTTGAAGCCGCCAAAGCCGCTCTCGAAAACAATCGACGGCAGCGCGACCTTCAGGAAGCAAAGATTGAACGTGCCCTCGCGGGAATCGACCAAGCCAACGCGCAGATCACGGCCGCGCAAGCGGGAAAGGAGGCGGTGCAGGCGGATGTGACGCGCACGCGCGCCGAGCGAACTCGGCAGGAAGCGCTACTCAAAACCAGTTCCACAACCCAACAAAAGGTCGAGTCGGCGGTCGCTGATGAGGAAAGATTCGCTGCGCAATATGCCAGCCGTGATGCTGACCTGGCGCAGGCTCGTACGTTGCTTCGCAGCAATGAGTCGGCGGCAGAGGCGGAGCGGCGAGGAAAGGCCGTGTTGGGTTCGCAAGAAACGCAGCTTGTCGCGGACTTGCACGCTAAAGAAGCAGCTCTCGTAGTCGCACAGGTGAATTTAAGTTACACACGGATTCTGGCTCCGGCCGACGGTACAGTCGGCGAGCGGCAAGTCCGTCCTGGGCAATATGTTTCTCCGGGAACGCAGGTCACCACCTTTGTGGAAAACAGCCGATGGGTAGCGGCGAACTTTCGGGAAACACAATTGACCAATATCAAAAACGGTGACCCGGCGGAAATTCGCATCGACGTTTATCCGGACAAGGTCATTGAGGGTCGAGTACTTGAGATCGCGCCCGCTAGTGGATCGCAATTCGCTTTGTTGCCTCCGGACAATGCAACAGGAAATTTCACCAAGGTTGTGCAACGAGTCCCGGTCAAGATTGCGCTCGAGGATTCTCCCCTTACGTCCCAGTTGCGACCAGGCCTATCTGCGGTCGTAACGGTGCGAACCAGAAAGTAGTGGAGACAATGGCCGCAACTTCCATTACGAGTTCCACAGGTCGGGCTGCTGCTGGGGTGTCCTCGGGCCTTGCCGCGCTTCCAATTGACCTCTCACACAGCCCAGTGCTGGGAATCGTCGGCGTAATACTCGGGGCGGGAATCGTGACTCTGATGGGGCGCTTGATCGGCCTTGGTCTGGCCGACCTCAAAGGGAACGTCGGAATAGGATTCGACGACGGCGCCTGGATTTCCAGCGCCTATAACGTTGCGCTCATGTTCATCGGACCCTTCTCAGTCTATCTGGGAGCCTTGCTCGGCCCACGCAGGGTTTTGCTGGTCGGTGCAGGGCTGTTCAGCCTGATAGCAGCGTACCTGCCTCTGGTCCACAGCTACAGCTTGTTAATCGCCCTGCTTGCGGTTGCAGGATTGACCTCCGGGACGTTTTATCCGCTCACGCTGACGTTCGCTTTGAAGAGTCTTCCCCTCCGTTACTTGGCCTTGGTAATTGCACTCTATGCAATCTTCATCGAGGGGGCCGTCAATTTCGCGCCATCGATTTACGGATTTTGCCGAAACGAACTTTCCTGGCAGTGGATGTTCTGGATTCCAGCGGTTCTCACTCCCCTGATGATGGCCTGCATCTACTTCGGAATACCCCAATCACCAAAGCCGGACAGCAAAAAGCAGCCGCCGAGTTTTGTGGGATTCTTTTATCTCAGCGCCAGTTTTGCCTTGCTGTTCGCCGCGGTTGACCAGGGAGAACGGCTTGACTGGTGGAGGTCGGGCACATTCACGGCGCTGTTCACCAGCGGGATACTCCTGTTGCTCTTTTCTTTCGTGCGTCGCCTGCGCAGTCCCAACTTTCTTGTTGATCTTCCGTACTTGCGCCAGTGGAACACGATTCTTTTGTCGGTAGCTCTTTTCACTTTTCGCTTCGTGCTGCTCGCGACCGTCGTCATCATCCCTCAGTCTCTAGCAATCCGCGGTCTCGATCCGCAACAGTACGGGCCAGCAGTACTCTGGACCGCAATCCTTGAGCTCTTTCTGGCGTTCGTCGGCGCACTCTTCTTATATCGGGGAATCGACAATCGTTTGCTGATGGCCATAGGCTTTGCTGCCGTGGCCTTTGCCTGCTTAATCAACGCGAACTTCAGCAGTGCCTGGGCGCCGGAGAACTACTTCCGGTCAGAAATGCTGATGGGAGTCGGTCAATCTCTTGCGATGATGGGGTTGGTTTCATCGCTCGTCCTGCAGGCGACCGCCTCGGGAGCTTTGCAGGCGCCCCAACGCGCGCTTACTTTTGCCGCATTTTTTCATACGGTGCGGTTGCTGGGTGGCCAGGTGGGCGTGGCCATGATGATCCATTTCATCAACCAGCGCGAAAAGATCCACTCGAACCTCCTGGGTTTGCACGTCCAGTCAGGTTCGTGGGTCACGGACGGAACGCTCTATCGACTAGCCGCGGGATTGTCTGCGAAATCGAGCGGACCGATGGCTGCCGCCAGCCGTGCCGCTGAAGTCATTGACGCCAAACTGCGCCTGCAAGCTTACAGTCTGACCTTTATTGACGGTTTCTATCTTGTGGCTTGGGCTTGCACAGGGATGCTGCTTCTGACAGCGATTTTGCGCAAGGCCCCCTTGAGTTTTGCGGAATTTTCGCTGCTGCAACAGCGATTCACTTCGACCCAAAGGAAAAACTCGTGAGGCTCTTAGGCACGTTTATGACCGCTGCGCTTTTCATCGGACCGGCTTTGGTCCAAGGACAGCAGACCGAATCGCCCGTTCCACAAAAGATCAATCTCAAAGATGCCGTCGAACTTGCATTGAAACACAATCATATTGTGCGTATCGCCGCCCTTCATGTCGAAGAACAGCAGCATGCCAAAGAAGTTGCCAGAAGCGCCTACTTGCCGACGATTAAGAACGAAAGTACGTTTGCGCATCTCACCGATACGCAGTTCATCGCCATTCCCGCAGGAGCATTCGGAATCATAGGAGGGAATGCGATCCCGCCGCGGTCGCTCACGCTCAATCAGGGCGATAGGAACTTCATAACGAGTGGTACGGGGCTGACACAACCACTCACCGAACTCTTCAAAATCAAGGCAGGAAATGACGTAGCCCGCGCCGAGCTAAACGCGAGCCGAGAGAAAGCCCGCGGTGTCCAGAACGATGTGGCTTTGAAAGTCCGCCAGCTTTACTACAACATTCTGGTAGTGCAATCCAGGCACCAGGCCATCGAAGCCAGGATTCGCGCCGTCCAGGACCTCCAAGGTGAACGCGTTCAGCAAGTCAAGTACGGCAGCACGCTTGAATCAGACCTGATTGAGAGTAAGGCAGAGTTATTACAGGCGAAACAGGAACTGCTTACGGCGGAGCTGCAGCTTTCGGATCTGCGACTGAAGTTCAACGATATTGTGGGTTTGCCGCTCAAGACTGATGTCGCTCTCGATCCCGACGTTCCGGCACCTGCCCAAAGCTGCGAGCGCGAACAATGCATAAAAGACGCTTTGGACTCTCACCCGGAAATCACCGAAGCAGGCGCTGACGTGGAGAAAGCTTCGGCCGGCGTGCGCGCGGCGAAACGCGAATACATACCGGATATCGAAGCGTTTGCTCGCTACAGCTACGAGGAAAACGTCCCGTTCCTCGCTCGTAATTTTGGGACATTTGGCGTTCATTTTGGCTATGACGCGTTCGACGGAGGAAAGAAGAGGGCGACACTTCGGGAGCGTGCTGCACAGTTGGCACAAGCCAAGGAAAATTTGGCCCGAATTCGGGATGAGGTCGAGGTACGAGTCGAGACCGCCTATAACAAACTGCAGCGCACTCGGCAAATGCTAGCCGTCTCGCAGGAATTGCTTGCCACTCGACAGGAGGCCCGGCGCGTTTCTGAACAGCAGCTACAACAGGGCGCTTACCTTCCATCGCAGGCCGACGCCGCAGTGGCACAAGAGCTCGAGGCGCAGACGCTGTTGCTGCAATCCCAACTCGAATTCGCTCAGGCGGACGACGAATTGACCGACGCGATCGGACACACCCCCCAGTGAGTGGAACCGCCACCCCGCTCACGATGAATTCCTCGCAGAGATATTGATTCTGGAGCTCGCAATGTCGCAAACAGTCAAACACGAGAGCCAAGCGCAAGAAATAACTTTCGAAAAGATTTCCGCGCGGAAGGAAGGGGCCGTTCTGTTCGCAGAGATTCTCGCCCTTCCCATGAATCTTATAGGGCCGGAACTGGTTCGCGACCTGGTCTCTGTCATCCGGCAAGCAGAGGCCGAAGATGCAATTCAAGTGCTGGTGTTCAAGAGCTCCGATCCTGACTACTTAGGGGCATCTCGCAAACCTTCGTTCTCGGGATGTCTTTAGTCTGCCGTGGCGGCATAGTGGAGGGGCGCCGGGGCAAGGGTGGATCGAATTTCTTGAGAAACTGCTATGCGAAGCAGAACCAACTCGATGGCGCAAAGAGTATTGGCAGTCGTGGCGGTTTTTGTCTTCGTCGTCTCCGCAGCCGCCGCGGAAGCCCCATCCGGGGGCATCTCGAATATTTTTGCTCCCGAGTCCACTCCAGCCAAGTCCATCCTTGATTTGTCTGTGTTCGTTCTGACGATCACGGGGATCATCTTTGTCGTTGTCTTTAGCTTGCTGGTTTACTGCCTCGCGAGATTTCGGGCTAAGGCGTCAAATGCGCGTTCTGAGCCTGCCCAAGTCTATGGCAGCACGCAGATTGAACTGGCCTGGATCATCATCCCCACCCTGATCGTGGTTGTTTTGTTTCTGGCGTCAGCCCGAGTGATTCATGCAGTGCAGGATGCGGCGATGCCCGCAGGTGCCGTGGAGGTGACGGCCGTCGGACATCAATACTGGTGGGAGTTTCGCTATCCCAAGCTCGGCGTTGTGACGGCCAACGAACTGCACATCCCAGTGAGCGATCCCGCGCGCCCTACCCCGACGTTCCTGAATCTGCTCTCCGCCGATACCGACCACAGTTTCTGGGTCCCGCAGCTTGCTGGAAAGACCGATCTGATTCCGAACCATCCTAACCGGATGTGGCTGGATCCGCACCGCACCGGCATCTTCCTCGGCCAGTGCGCACAGTTTTGCGGAGTGGAGCACGCCAAGATGTTGTTGCGTGTTTCTGTGGATACTCCCGAAGAGTTCGCCTCCTGGGTCCAGTCGCAGCAGCAACCTGCGGTGGAAGACGAAAAGGTCGCCGCCGGCAAGCACGTTTTCGAAACCACCGCTTGCATAAACTGCCACGCCGTCAAAGGCACCGTCGCCAGCGGGCGGTTTGGGCCCGACCTTACCCACCTGATGAGCCGTAGCACCATCGCTTCGGGCGCGGCGTCGAACACACCGAAGAACCTGCGTCTTTGGATCGAGAATCCGGACGCAGTCAAACCAGGGTCACTCATGCCGGCCATGAAACTCAGCGACTCCGATCTGGACGCGCTGGTGGCTTACATGGGAACGCTCCGCTAGCGGAGCAGGAGATAACTGATGTCAGCCAACGCGATGGTCCTCGAGAACGTCCAGTCAAGTGACCGCACTTGGCTCGAAACGCTCCATGAATGGCTCACCACGGTTGATCACAAGCGCCTGGGCATTCTTTATATTCTCTCTGCATTGTTCTTCCTGTCGCTCGGCGGAGCCGAGGCCCTCATTATTCGCATCCAGTTGATACATGCGCACAACAGCTTTGTGTCGCCGCAGGTTTTCAACCGCATGTTCACGATGCATGGCACGACCATGATCTTTTTCATGGTGATGCCTGTTCTGTTCGGATTTGCCAACTACCTCGTCCCACTGATGATCGGCGCCCGCGACATGGCGTTTCCGCGCCTGAATGCTTTCAGTTTCTGGTTGTCATTTCTGGGAGGGCTTCTTCTCTATTTCAGCTTTCTCGGAGGAAGCGGTCTTTATGGCGCAGGAAACGCGCCGGACGTCGGCTGGTGGGCCTACGCACCTTTAGGTGGTCGAGCGTTCTCTCCAGGCCATAGTTCTGATTATTGGACTCTCGCCCTGCTGGTCTCGGGGTTCGGAAGCATCGGCACCGCGATCAATATCATCGCCACCATTGTTTCCATGCGATGCCCCGGAATGAAACTCAGCCGAATGCCCTTGATGGTGTGGCTCTACCTGGTGATGTCGGGAATGGTTCTGATTGCGATTACCCCGTTGTCGGCCGCTCAAATCATGCTGCTGATCGACCGCTATCTGGGTGGCCATTTCTTCGATACCCAGGCTGGCGGATCGGCAGTCCTCTGGATGCACTTTTTCTGGATCTTCGGTCACCCGGAGGTTTACGTTCTCGTCATTCCCGCATTTGGGTTTGTGTCGGAAATCATTCCGGTGTTTTCACGCAAGCCCATTTTTGGGTATCCGGTGATGGTCGCAGCAACTGTCGCCATCGGTCTCGTAAGCACGAGTGTCTGGGCCCACCACATGTTCACGATCGGAATGAATTCCTATGCCAATAGCTTCTTCGCGATCACAACCATGGCGGTTGGCGTGCCCACCGGAATCAAGATCTTCAACTGGATCGGCACCATGTGGGGCGGGAAGATTCAGTTCAAGTTGCCAATGCTGTTCTGCATAGGCTTTCTGTTCCAGTTCTTAATCGCAGGCCTCACCGGCATTCTGCAAGCGGCTGCGCCCTTCGATTGGCAGCTGAGCCTTTCCTATTTTGTGGTCGCCCACTTTCACTATGTGATCGTGGGTGGAATTATGTTTGCCCTCTTTGGTGCGTTCTATTACTGGTACCCGAAAATAAGCGGCCGAATGTTGAGTGAAAAGCTCGGCAAATGGCATTTCTGGCTCTTCCTGATTGGTTTTCATCTGACATTCGATCTTATGCATATTCCCGGATTGCTCGGGATGCCACGTCGAATTTACACCTACGAACCCGGGCGTGGTTGGGACACGTTGAATCTCCTCGTTACGATCGGCGCATTTGTTCAGGCGGTTGCGATCCTGATCTTCGTTTGGAACCTCATCATTTCTTACTGGAAAGGTGAGAAGGCGGGCAACGATCCCTGGGACGCGTGGACGCTCGAATGGTCCACGAGCTCTCCACCTCCTTCATACAACTTTGCAACCGTTCCCGTGGTCGCGAGCCGCCGGCCGCTGTGGGACCTCAAACATCCTGAAGATCCGGACAGCCGTTATGAGTGAAGGACGCACAGCATGAGCGCAATCGCAACCCCCTTTCCGGAAAGCTGGAAGCTGCCCTACCGCGGCAAGGTCGCAATGGCCGGCCTCATCATCGGCGAAGCCGCGATCTTCACGATCTTCGTGGTCGCGTATCTGTTTTACGTGGGGAAGAGTCTGAGCGGGCCGACGCCGGCTGAGGTGCTCGAGACCCCGATTTTCTTCACCATCTGCCTGCTGTCGAGCAGCCTCACGGTGCATCTGGCAAGCAAGGCTCTGGAACGTGAGAAACGCGCATCGTTCCTTGGGATGTGGCTGTCAACTATCGTTCTGGGCGGCCTGTTCTTGTTTGGCACCGCGCAGGAGTGGCATCGGCTGATTTATGAGCATGGCCTGACGGTCTCCACCAATCTCTTTGGGACAACTTACTACTCGCTGGTCGGCCTGCACGCATTCCACGTCACCGCCGGCTTGATCATGCTTTCGATCGTGGCGTCCTTTGGTTTGGCGGGACGCGTGGGGGTGGAGCAGGCGCCTCGTATCGGCGTTCTCGCCGTGTACTGGCACTTTGTGGATGCGGTGTGGGTGGTGGTGTTCGCGGTGGTATACGTGCTCGGACGCTGAGGAGAAGAAATGGCAACGCTGGTTTCGGCAGAAAATATCGAGCAGACTCCGCAGGTGCCCCTTCAGATAGAAGTGCCGGCACCGACGGCGTGGCCTTTTGTGCTGGCAGTTGGATGCACGCTGTTGTTTGCCGGCCTGGTTACTTACGCCTCGGTCAGTGTGCTTGGGGGAGTGCTCGCCTTAGCGGGCTGCGTAGGCTGGTTTTGTGAAGTCTTTCCTCGTCAGCATGAGGTCATCGTGCCGGTCGTGGCAGAAGAAATTCGCGTGACTACTGAGCGCCGGCTGGTGGAGCGGGTTCCCGTGGCGGCCGAGCAATTGAGGGCCTGGCTGCCGGTCCACACCTACCCCGTATCGGCGGGTATCAAAGGCGGCCTTGCTGGAAGCGTGGCCATGGCGGTGCTGGCCTGCGCCTACGGAGTTCTGAAGATTGGAAGCATCTGGTATCCCATTAATCTGCTGGCCGCATCAGTCTACGCCCAGAGCATGAAGCTCGGACCAGAGCAACTGAACTCATTTCATGCTGACAGCTTCGCGATTGCACTCGGATTACACCTCATCGTGTCGACGCTGGTTGGCGTACTTTACGGAGCAATGCTCCCCATGTTTCCGCGGCGTCCGATTGTGTTAGGCGGATTGATCGCACCCGTGCTCTGGTCCGGATTGTTGTACACCATGCTTGGCTTGGTGAATCCTCTGCTGGCAAGCCACATTGACTGGTACTGGTTCATGGCCTCGCAGGTGGCTTTCGGTGTAGTGGCCGGGATCGTCGTGGTGCGCCAGTCCAAGATGCCCACGCGCGAGAACATCGCCTTCGCCCTGCGCGCAGGCGTCGAAGCGCCGGGAATCCTTCCTCCTCATGACGGAGCGAGACCATGACCGCGCTTCGACAACTCGGTTCGTTTGCAGCGATGAGTCTGGTGCTGCTTGCGGGTTGCAGCGCTCCCCCCGGTGAGCCGAAAAAGGACGTGGAAGTCCCGGCGCCGAACGAGGTATTGGATTTCCCCACTCTCTACGCCAACAACTGCGCCGGTTGCCATGGCGCTGAAGGACGGGCCGGCGCCGCCATCGCCCTGGCCGATCCGGTCTATCTGGGCATCGCCGATGATGCAACGATCCGCAAAACTATCTCTAACGGTGTGCCCGGGACTTCAATGCCCGCCTTCGCGCTGAGTGCGGGCGGCATGCTCACCGAGAAACAGATTGGTGTGATCACAAGCGGAATCAGGTCGCGCTGGGGAAAACCGGGAATTCTTGGTGGCGTCAACCCTCCCGCTTACGCGGCAAAATCCGCCGGCAACGCTCAGCAAGGCGAGATCGCCTATGGAAAGTATTGCGCGTCGTGTCACGGAGCCTTGGGCCAAGGCAGTCCCAAGGGCAGCGCCATCACCAACGATTCTTTTCTCGCGTTGATCAGCGATCAGGGACTGCGGACGATTGTGATCACCGGCCGGCCGGAGTTGGGCGCCCCCGACTGGCGCGGAGATGTTCCCGGCAAGCCCATGTCCGAAGAAGAAGTCACCGACGTTGTCGCATGGCTTGCTTCGCGGCGGGTGCAGAACCCGGGGACGCCGTATTCCGCGTCGTACAACGCGCAGCACTAGGAGCTTTGAGATGCCGAACGAAAACGCACTTTCGCGCAGGGGATTTTTCACCCGGCTCGGAATCCTGTTCAACGGGTTGGTGGGAGTGGTGCTCGCTGTCCCGATTGTCGAATACCTGCTTTCCTCGGTGACGCGGGGAAGGGGAGATTCCTATCTTTCCTGGGTGCCGCTCGGCAAGGTCAGTGAATTTCCTGAAGGCGAGACACGGCTGGCAACGTTCCGGAACCCTTACGTGATGCCGACCGATGGCAAGACTGTGGACACTGCCTGCTGGGTACGCCGCGTTGCGGGCGAGCAGTTTCAGGTTTTCGCCATTAACTGCGCGCACCTGGGATGCCCGGTGCGCTGGTTCCCGCAATCAGGTTTGTTCATGTGTCCTTGCCACGGAGGCGCCTACTATCGCGACGGCTCGCGAGCCTCGGGGCCGCCGGAGCGCGGGTTGTTCCAGTATCCCTACAAGGTTGAGAACGGTCTGGTTACCATTCAGGCCGGCGAGCTGCCCACGCCGGGAGCCGCCATCGCGTCTCTCACTGGAGAGAAACCGCCATGCGCATCATGATCGGCAAGATTCAGATTGCGAAAATAGCCGGGTGGTTCGACCGGCGTTTGCAGTTGGCCGCGCCCATTCGGGAAGCCGTAGAGCATCCCGTGCCGCGCAACACTGCAAGCTGGTGGTATGTGTTTGGCAGCGCCGCGCTCACGTTGTTTCTGCTGCAACTCGTGACCGGAATTCTTCTCGCCCTGATCTACGTTCCCTCGGCTGGCCAGGCATGGAGCAGCCTGCAAGCTCTGAATCACGACATTGCCCTCGGGTGGTTCATCCGCGCCATGCACGGATGGGGCTCGAATTTCATGGTGGCGATCGTGTTGATCCACATGATGCAGGTGTTTCTCTTCGGAGCCTACAAGTTTCCGCGCGAACTTACGTGGATTATCGGCGTCTTCTTATTACTGATGACTCTCGGCATGGCATTCAGTGGCCAGGTTCTCCGTTTCGATCAGGACGCATATTGGGGCCTGGGCATCGGCGCATCCATTGCCAGCCGTGTTCCAGTGATCGGGCCTTCGGTCGTAAAGCTGATGTTGGGTGGCCCGATCATCGCGGGCGCAACCCTTTCCCGTTTCTTTACGCTGCATGTTTTCGTAATCCCGGGTTTGCTCATCGGTTTTGTCTGCTTGCATCTTCTGATGGTTCTGAAGCTCGGGATCAACGAGTGGCCTATGCCCGGGCGGGTCGTGAGGCGCGCGACTTACGTCAGCGAGTATCACGAACTGACTAAGAAAGATGGCGCGCCGTTCTTCCCTTATGCTGCGTGGAAAGACCTGTTTTTTTCGGCGATCGTGATTCTGGCGGTCGCGGCGTGCGCATTCTACTTCGGTCCTTTCGGCCCAACCGGCCAGCCAGACCCAACGATCATTCAGACTGCGCCCAAGCCGGATTACTTCTTCCTCTGGCTCTACGCTCTGCTTTCGTTGCTGCCGCCGTCGCTGGAGACGCCGGCACTGCTCATCGGACCTGTCATCGTGATTCTCGGCCTGCTCCTTCTCCCATTTCTCTCCGGCGAAGGCGAAAAGAGCTGGAAGCGCCGTCCTATCGCGGTTTTGACCGTTGCCCTCATCGCGATTACGCTCGGCACCTTTACCCACCTGGCCGAAACCGCGCCCTGGAGTCCGCGCATGAACGCCTGGAGCGGAGACCCGATCCCGGCGAAGTTTGTCCACGGCACGACTGCGCTGGAGCGCCAGGGCGCATTGGTTTTTCAGGTCAAACAATGCCGCAACTGCCACGCGCTGGGAGATAGCGGCGGACAAAGAGGCCCAGCTCTCGACAGCGTTGCCGTGAGGCTCACGCAAGATCAGCTGATTCGCCAGGTGATTCAGGGCGGCGGAAACATGCCGGCGTATGGGAAGAACCTCAGTCCGGCCGAGACCACGGCGCTCGTGGCGTTTCTTGAGACCCTGCACCCCAGCGGCCAGGCGCCGGCCCGTGATGCTTCACGCGATTTGGTCCTTCAAGAGAGCGCGAACCAGTCACCAGGCGGGCGTCCTTAGGAGAGTGATCATGCCTCACCATCACGGCGCAACCCCATCGTGGGGGATCTCTGTTTTCCTGACCCTGGTCATCGTCGTTGTCGCCTCTCTATATCTCGGCGGATGGATGCGCCTTCGTTCATCTGAGCAAAGAATTTCGCCTGCTCACGCTGGCAGCTTTCCGAGTGGATTGCTCTTGATCTGGATCGCGTTGGCCTCCCCCATTGCCGCACTCGATCATGAACTGCTTACCGCCCATATGATCCAGCACCTGCTGCTCATGACACTCGCTCCTCCCTTGCTCTGGCTCGGCCAGCCGGTGCTGGCATTCTCACATCTACGCCGAGGCACCTGGGTCATTCCCCGAGAGCCCATACCGCGCCTCGCCAAGGTGCTCACGAACCCGGCGCTTGCCTTGGTTGCCGCTTCCGCGGTCCTAGTGGGATGGCATATTCCCGTGGTCTTCGCGTTCGGCATGAAGTCGGCAGCTTGGCACATCGTCGAGCAAACTTCATTTCTCGCCACCGGGCTTCTCTTCTGGTGGCCTGTGGTTCAGCCTTGGCCCAGCGTCCCGAGGCGCGAGCTTTCGCTCATCCTTTATCTATTCTTCGCCACGCTACCCTGCGACATTCTTTCCGGGTTTCTGGTGTTTTGCGATCGTGTTGTTTATCCAGGATATTTCTCCTCTAAACACTTGTTCGGTTTCTCACCGCTGGGAGATCAGCAGTGCGCGGCCGCCTTGATGTGGACATGCATCACCGTTATATATCTGGTCGCAGGCGCGATGATTACCGTGCGTCTGCTTTCACCAGAGTCACAGCGGCATAGCGCTGCGGCGAGCCTGATTCAACAAAGGGCGGAGGCCCTCTAGTCATGGCCACCAAATCCATGGTTGCCCCTCTCGCTCTTGATTCAACGCAGACCACTCGGGTCTCCCGCTCAAGCACGCTCGCTGCCTACTGGGCGCTGACCAAGGCGGAAGTTAATTTTCTGATCGTGATTACCACCTTTGCCGGCTTCTATCTTGGATGTGAAGCCATCGGGAGAAATTTTCCACTAGCCCTGGCAATCAACGCCGTGCTCGGAACCTTGCTGGTCGCCAGCGGCACCGGCACCTTGAATCAATATGTCGAGCGGGAGTTCGATGCCCAGATGCGCCGGACCGCCCGCCGCCCACTCGCGGCAGGCAGGCTTAGGCCCTCCGCAGTCCTCAGGTTCGGCGTGGCATTGTCCCTGGCAGGAACCGTCTATCTCGCGTGGACCGTGAGTTTGCTCGCCAGCCTGCTCGCGCTCGCAACCTTCCTCTCCTACCTTTTTCTGTACACACCGCTTAAAAGAAAAAGTCCGCTCTGCACTTTAGTTGGGGCGCTGCCCGGCGCGATGCCGCTCCTGATTGGCTGGGCCGCGGCCGCCGGCAGGCTCACCTACGATGCTTGGGGACTTTACGCCGCGCTCTTCCTTTGGCAGTTCCCCCACTTTATGGCCATCGCGTGGATGTATCGTGAAGACTACGATCGCGCCCGCTACATGGTGCTGCCTCGCGACTTGCGAGCTAGAGCCCGATTCGTTTGTATTCAGACCTTATTGCCGCTCGCGTTTTTGCTGCCAATTAGTCTGATTCCCGCCTTCATTGGGAAGGCGGGGACACTCTACACCGTTGCCGCCTCTGCTTTGGGAATTGCCTTTCTGTACTACGGAACACGGTTCGTGCTGAACCGGTCCAACTCGGCGGCGCGAAGACTGCTGGCCGCGTCTATCCTTTATATTCCAGCACTCTTACTTCTAATGCTCTTGTTCGGAGCCAGCTGACATGGGAACAAATCGATTGACTGGTTCACGATCGATGATCGAATGATAGAGCTGCCGGAAGAGGAAGACGCGCGGCGCTCCAAGAAGAAGAAACTGCGCAAGAGCTGCAAGGGAAAAGGGCAAGCGGCATTAGCCGGCTCGGCGGCGGTGGAGGTAAAAACGGGAGCGGCCTGAGCTCACAGCAGAAAAGAGGCATGCTACGCAGACGGCGCCCTTCGAGTCATCGCTGTGGAAATCCCCGCTCCTGCGGACTGCACGCTCCAAGAACAGTGTGCGAACTTCACGACCAGCAACATTAGAAATCGTTTGCCAGTTTTCTTAGACGGGCTTTGATCGTGCCGCGGTTTGCACATGTCAGTACGGCGACTTCTTTCACCCTGATTCTCCCGCGCGTCCTGGCAAATCTCCAGCATCTAGCGAGAAGCGGGGCTGGGTGACGAGAGCGTACGTTTAATAACTCCACTCCTGTCTTCATTGCTGGCGCGAGTATGGAAACGGCCTTTGTAATATCAAGCTGTTGGCGCCCCGTCAAGGTAAGGACAATCGATAGGATTTACCAGCCGCCAGACTCACCACATTACTTCCCAGCGGTGTGAGGCCATCTTCAGCATAGACCACCAACGTTCCTTCCAGCCCGGTTACAACAGTTCCTTGAAACCACTGTCGGTCGGGACCATAACTGCCCTTTGCAAAATACTGGACGCCAGACGAGTCGGTGATCACCACTTTCTTTTGCAACCAGCGCGAAAAAATGGCATTGTCCGCAAGTTGATTATCGGGTGTTCCGGTGTTCGCACCATACAGCGTGCCAAGAACCTGATTACCCTTGGTGACAAAGGAAACGGTATCCATGGAAGTGTCCAGAGAGGAGAGGTTCGTGAAGAGGGTTTGCTGGGGCGCGAACGTCAGTCCATCATTGGACAGACTGTACCAGACTTGCGGCGCGTTGCTCATGAGTCCCATGAGGTACCAGGTTTGGCCGCCGATGACAAACTTGTTGACGCTGTTCGGATCCGCGCCGGTCTGGAGCGAGACACTTTGATATTGGACATCCTGAGGGCTGGGCCCGGTCGCGCGATAAATCTGTGCTACGGCTCCAAAGTTGTCATAGAAATAGAGTACCCAGTCACTGCTCTCACGAAAGAGGACGTTGCCAGCATTGAAACCTCCTGCCTGGTAATCCGAATAGCCCTGAATGTTGACGATGTCGCTCACTTGCGCCGCATAAGGTTCAGTCGCCCCGTTCCACACGATACCGTCCGGGCTGGAGAAGTAGGTTGGCCAATTCCGTCCGTCATAGGTGGCTCCGGTACAGAGCATGTGCAGGGAGCCGTCAGGAAGTTGCTGAACGTTGACGTCATTCACTTCCTGTAAAGCGCCGTTATCGATGACCAGAATACGGTTGCTGAAAGTGAGAAAGTCAAATGTGGTAACGCTATAGATTCGATCGTTGGGGGTGTCAGAACCGTCCCAACCGCCATAAAACATCCGCCAACCGCCAGGCTGTTCCACGGAAAACGGCGAATAAATATTTTGGTACGGCCGGGTCGTCAAGGAGCTGAACATGGGTTCGCGAACGTCGGGAACCCAGTTGAGTGTGTCTTGCTTCCAGTATGTAGGATTGAAGTCCTCCGCGCTCACACCCTGAATTTCGATCGTTTCATCGGTGACCTGACCGGTGGTCTCTTGCAGAACGGCAGTGCCAGAAACTGGGTTGAGAGTGAGTTGCAGTGGTGCTGTGTGGTCAATCCCGCCACCATTGGCTGCAAACGATACGGAAAGGGTGCCCGTGGCCGTTGACGGCGGGAAGAAGAAAGTGACCCGCTGACTTCCGGCGGCCGGGATGGCAAGAGGAGCGGTCGGAGTAGATACCGCATTTGCAGGTAGTCCCTGAATGGACACGTTAACGGTATCTGTGAAACCGTTTTTCGGTGACACTGTCACTACAATCGGCTGGCTCACGGTCCCAACGATCTGCGCTGCCGAAGGAGGATTTACAGCTATGGTGAAATCGGGCGCAGGCGGTAGACTCGAGTGGCTCCCGCAAGCGGCGTTGAATCCGCAAGCCGTCAGCAAGACAACGGCAGATAGCACCCTCCCCGTATCTCCTCTGACAAGGGGGGCGGCCCCGTCTTGACCTGAACGCGGGGCCACTCCTCTAGGTCGTTTGTGGTGCCGTTGGATCAACGCGTTCGACCGTTTGCGAATAGCACGCGGTTTCCGTCGGCGGTGAGCACCACGGGGACATTTGTTCCGTCGGGCAGCGTCAGAGACTGGAAGATTATTCGCACGTGATTGCCGCCGATGTCGTAAACCAAAGAAAGAACCGCCGTGCGCTGCAGTACGCCACTGGCAAACACGTTGATGGTCGCCGTCGCACTGCAATCTTGATGCACCGCTACCTTTCCCGATATATCTTCGTTGGCGCTATCTCCGGCCACGCTGCGAACCTGAGATCCGCTCACGTTTCCGGCCTCATCTTGCCGAAAGTGGCCGACCGCTGCCGCAGGCAGCGCGCCCGACGCAGTCAAGATGCTGCCGCTGTATGTGTAAGCCCAAGGCCCTGAGACGGACCCTCGCGAACATTGGCTCGCCGCTGGACGAGAAATCAGACATAGGACGAGAATGGAACCGAGCGTGACCAGAACGCGATTCGCTGTCGTTTTCATTTTTGACTCCTTTTCTGTCTTGCGATTTTTGTTGATTCATCATTGGCGGACAACATTCGCCATCAGATGAGGCTGCGCAATCTTTGACGAGCAGGGCCCAAAAGTCCTGAAGGATGGGTGATGTTTGCGTGAGGTTCTTGTCCAACTACCGCTCACGACTTCGAACGAACACTGGCCGCTTCATTTGACACGACTGGAATTTGCTCTAACGTTTAGCTCTCGCGCGAGTATTGAACCTGAATTCGGTCTTTGCGTTCCGACCCACCCGAACGGCTGTTGGCTCTTGTTGCAGCGTTCCAAAGGACAGCGAATTGGAATCTTCATTGATCCAGAACAACGCACTACCTCTGGCTTGATATATGGCCATCGAAAAGGGAGTCGGCGATTCACTGCCGACAGTAATGTTGAGCGGCACCATGGTGTACCGCCCAGGATTCGCCGTGTCGGCTGTTATAGCTCCCGCGAAAGGAGCTGCGTTGTAGAGATTGGAAGTGCTGCTAAAGAATCCGAACGTGTCATTAACGGCTCCGGTTCCGGTCAGAGCACCGGACGAAACCGATCCCAGACCGATATAGTCAAACTCCCATCCTGTGGCACCCGACAGGAAAGCGCTTTCATAGACCTGCGCGCCAAAGGCGTAGGAGCCCTTGAAGGAGTTCGTCACCGTATCCGTCTGGGGAATCGCCAACCCCACGCCACCTTCGAGGCCAGAATCCAAACTGACAAGAAGTACGCCGCCTCCCCCGCTAGTGTTATTGGGATCGAGTAAGTTAAGTGAGGGGTCTGTCGCGTATAGGCCGAAGGAGGTGACGTCCAGCAAACCTGCGTTTGTAATGGTCAAACTGCCATAGCCGTTGCTGGCGATTGAGTACGTACCCGAGATGGTGGCAGCAGCGGCAATGGTGCTCTCTTCATCATTATCTGCGACACCGGTGAATGTGCCGCTGCCTGCGCGAGGAACCAGTATCCCCGCGGCAGCATAATAGATGGATCCCCAGGAGTTGTCTTCCACACCAAACACGGACTTTCCAAGCGAACCGTTGCCGGCCGCAGTTGCGTTCGAGCCTTGTCCGAATGCGGAGCCCACTGCAGAATCGATATCATCCACATCAATGATTCGAATCGCTTCTGGGCTGACGAGGTAGTAGTTCAAGGAGAGCAGAATGCCATTCACGCTAACTCCGGTAATCTGACCACGCCCGAATCGGTCTGGAGTGGTGACCGTACCGTTGAGATCGTCAGCGCGGGTAACAATTCCCGCGTCATTGACATCCACCTTGCCGGTAACGGTGCCACCGCTGATCGAGAAGACTCCTCCAAAAGCCACTGCCTCGTAGTTACTGTCTACTCCAGAGAAAGTGAAAGCGTACCCTCCGCTCATGGCGCTCGGGAGAGTCTGCAGGTCTAGGCTCCCGCTGGACGTCGCAGAGCCGTCGAATTGCGTGATCAACGCATGATTTGCATTCACGAACTGAATACCAAGAGTTTCAGTCCCCGCTGAGCCCAACGCCGCATTGTTGGTAATCAACGTGAGGGTTCCCTGACCATTGGCATCGACCGCAAGAGTCCCACTCAGGATGAAATCTCCGCCAGGTTGCGGCGATGTGACGTGAAAGCCGTCGTTGTAATCTTGCTCACCGGAGACCACGTTGCCCGAAGAATCGATGGCTACGGATCCGGCAAGCGCATAGTAACTGGGGAGATTGCCGCTATTGTCGATGGTTTCCAGTCCGTTCAGATAGAACGAGAAAAAAGTAGCAGTCGCATTCCTCAGGTCGAAGGTCGCCGACGTAGTCGCTCCAGCGACCGTTGCTGATACAGAATAGCTGCCCTCTGTTGCATTCGCGGTGAGCGTGCTCGAGGTGGCGATGCCACTGAAGTCAGTCATTACGGTTTCCGTGGCCGTTCCGTTCGCAAAAGCTCCCGTGGCGCCGAACGACGGAGCCGTAAACGTCACCTTCACACCCGCGGTCGGTGTTCCGCCGGTCGTCACCTTTGCCGCGAGAGGAGAGGCAAAGGCTGCACTAGTCAGCGACTCCTGCCCCGATCCTTTGGTCGCTGTGATGCTGACCATCGGTTTTTGTGAGGGGTTCGAACCACAACCCGTTAGGAGCGCAAGAGAACTCAAAATCACGAGAATGCTGCAAAGGAATTCGCGACTCACAGGGGCTCTCCTTTTCGGACGGCACGTTCGCGGGCCTGGGGGGATAGAGGAACTCCACGCGTGTTGCGGATGACATAGATCTTCCCGTCCACTTTGACGCTACGGACCAGAAGCACCTGCCTTCCGTCTATCCTCTTCATCACCCCAAGGACATCAACCTGCTTCCCGTTGATACGGGAGAGAGCCTCATTGCCTACCAAACCCCATCTCCCTAGGCTGGCGTCTATCGTGCCGGCGATTGTGGCGACCAAGAGGTGAGAACCCCAAGTCATTCCAGGAGGAGCCGTGGTGAGCACGCCTGACACCGTGCCGCTGAACGCGATTTCGTTTGTGACGTCGTAATAAGGACGCGACTCAACTGCCGTTTGGGCCATCAGAGGGACTGCGAGCCACAGACCCGTCATAAGCCGAGCGATTACGCGAACGGTTCTGACAAAACGATTGCACCCCATCGATCAACTCCTTTCGTGTTTGAGCACTTCGTCCAATTTCAGTTCCGAACGTTTCGATCGGTTTCCGCCACAACATCATCCTGACTTGTGTCCAGCACCAGAAAAAGGCTTCTGTGCTCTTAGGCGTCGTACGGCATTTGTGACGAATGGCAGTTTTGAAATCTGCCAAATCATCGCCCGGTTCATTAGCGACAAAGGAAATGGAAGGGGGCGCACGAAGTCGACGAAAAGAACCACACGATGACTATCCGAGTCGTTCCACGCTTCGTGGTCGTAGCTGTCGTCAAAGATGAGGCTGCGACCCTCCTGCCACGAGCGGGTTTCGTTCGCCACTCGAATCCCACAGCTCGACGCGGGCGATGGAATGATTAGACCCAGGTGGTAGCGCAGCAATCCCCGATAGGGTCCGCGATGTGGTGGAATTTTTGAGTTGGGCGCTAGGATCGAAAACATCGCCATCTTCAGCCCGGGAATTCTAGCGACAATATGCGCGGTCTGAGGACACTTCGCGCAGTTCTGCTCGATTTTGTGGCCGAAACCGTACAGGAAGAAACTCTTCCAACTCTCCCCGTGCGCAACCCAACTCTGCTCGGGAGAAACATCCTGCAAATTCGGAATTTCTTCCTTATGTTCCAGCAGTACATCGAGTTCTTTGCGGATGACGGACCAATTTGCCTCAACCTCTCGAACCCATGGAAATGCGTCGGTCTCGAAGAAAGTGCTATTGCCATCCGGGCACTGTCCGATGCGCAATTCCATCCAGGATGCCACGTTCACTACGTTCATCGGTTCATTACCTCCTGCTCTTTGGGGATCCCGTACGTATCCGTGCTACTAGGAGAGCCGGGCAGAAGCTCGTCTCTGTTTTGGCGGAGATGCCCGCCGCAGCTGTTCAACGAGGTGCGGAAGACGTCGAAATGCGGCAAAGCTTTTCAGGAACTGCTGATGGTCAATTGCAGGAAAGCCACTGACGACTTCGCCCTTTCCGATTCGCCCAATGACCCCGCCCTGGGACAACACCACTGCGCTATCGCCAACCTCGCAATGTCCGGCTACTCCAGCCTGGCCTGAAACTACAGCGTCCCTCCCCACCTTCGCCCGGCCTGCGATTCCCACCAACGGAAGCAATAAGGCCCGATCGGCGACACTCGCTTTATGTGCTACGTGCACTAGGTCACCAATCTTCACTCCTGACCCGATTCGCGTGTTACCGTCGTCTGAGCGATTAATGCAAGCGTTGGCCTGCACTTCGACGTCATCGCCAACAATCACCGATCCCGTGTGCAAGACTTTTTTCCAACCGAGCCAGCCGTCGCGTTTTTCCTTGACGAATCCAAAACCGTCTGTCCCGATCACAGCGCCGTTTTGCAGCACAAGGTTGTCGCCGAGACGGCAATTCTCGCGGACGACCGCGTGAGCGTGAGCGAAGAAATTCCTGCCAATGCGGGCTCCGCGATAGATGACCACGTGCGGAAGCAGAACAGCGTCGGGGCCTATTTCCACGTCCCTATCAATGACCACATAAGCGCCGATAGATGCATTGAGGCCAATTTTCGCCGACGCGTGGATAATTGCCGTAGGATGAATTCCGATCTCGTATCGCGGCGGGGCGTGAAAGACTTCAATGACTCTCGCAAACAGAAGGTACGGATCGATCCCGCAGAGGCATGGCATCGAAAGGCCTCTGAGACCAGGCGCAGCGATGATCGCTGAAGCCTCGGAATTTCTTGCTGCTGCGCGTTCGGCTGAGTTGCCAACGTAAGCAATCTCTCCACTCCGCGCTTCTTCAATCGGAGCCACTGTCTGAATCTCGACATCTGCTTGGAAGTTCTCGAGCTGCCCTCCAACTTTCGTGGCCAGTTCTGAAAGATTCATCGCTGTTCTCCTCATGCCTCGATTGGCGGTTGAAGCGTAAGTACGGAGGGTACCCGCTCGGGTGAAGCCGCTCGGAGCAGGCCGTAGCCAATTCCTGCAAGACCTGTCATCAGGCCTGGCGATGCGACCTGGAGTGGAGTTCCGCAGCGATATTCGTTTCGAGAAACAGCCTCCACAAGCTCATGCACGATCCGCTGAGCTGTTGACTGGGATTTATCCTTGAATCCTCGGCTAGCGTGTAGAAGCAGTTCGATATTTCCGAGGTCCCCATGGCAAAGGGAATGATTGTCACCAAAGCCGATCCTGATAGTGGTGTTCAACGCCGCGTCAACTTCCTTCTGCACTTCCTCGCTGTGAAATTGTTGTGGCATGGACAATCGGGCGAGGCCGATGCCGGCCGCGCCGTGGCACCATGCGCACATCGAAGCCTTCTCGGATTGCTGGGTGGACTCATCCCAGGTTCGCAGGTCAACCCAATTCGAGATCTTAGGGTCGAACACAGTTCGTTCGTATCCGATTGCCGCCTCGGCTGCTTTCCCGAATGCCGTCTCGCCCGTCGATTCAGCGATCTGAGAGAGCGCCCAGCCAAACCCGGCGCCGCCGTGGGCGAATCCCGAAAGTGGCACCTTTTGATGCGGGACTATCCAGCCGATGCCGTTTGGCATTTGTCGGGCATGGGCGATCAGGTGCTCGCCGCATGACTTGGCTGCAGCCAACACGCCTGCGGAGGCGTGTTGCCGATAAAGAGCAAGCAGGCTCGCAATGCACCCGGCAGATCCCCCGATGATGTCGAGAGCATCGTCAGTGGTAATCAAGCTGGTCACACTCAGAGCGATGTCTTCTGCTCGACGGCATAGTCCAGCATCGTGCCAAAGGGTCCCAAGATGAGTTAGGACATAGATAATTCCACCCCAGCCGCCGAAAGCTCCAATTCCCAGGTCGCCAGGGCCGTATCTCTCCATGCGGCAAAGCATCGTGTTGCAGGTTTCTCGAGCAAGAACGGTATAGCGACTCTCTCCACTAATGCTCCCTAGGTATGCCAGGAAGAGGGCGATTCCCGGCAGCCCATCGTAAAGATCCAACTGGGTCGTTGTGATGCACCACCGGCGCTGGTTCGCAACGGATAGGCCGACCCACGATGCGCCTCCGTGGAACCGAATTGCAGAACGCTCTAGCTCATCCCCGACGCCGCATGCTGTGCGCAGCAAACGTATCTGGTCGACAGGTGATCTTGGCTCTTTCTCATCTGAATAGCGGCTGGGCTCCGTCCGCGAAGCCCCAGCCACAGTCGTCGCCATCGATGCTTGAATCAGCCAGCGTTGCAGTCCCAAATTGCTTTCGTTCAGTCCCTGCAATCGCTCTTCGACCAGACACAGAGACGATTTCTTGAATAGATCTGGAATGCACCTACCCATACTGGTCCAAACGTGAAGGCTGCTGGGTCGGGTACTGAAGAAAGGAATGTCTCCTCGTTGCAGATCTTCACACTCGGCCGTAATCACTCTAGCCAGATAAGGGCAGGCTTCGACCCCAATCCAGAGCCGGTCGAAAAGAAGGTCCCTCTCCAGAGCATCGCGCAAGACATCCGGATGGAAGCTCTCGTTTAGCAGAACACCGTATGTTTTTGTAGCTCGAAAGATCACACGCACTTCGTCGTTTGCGAAACGCCGTAATAAGCCATCCGAAGCGAGCAGATCGTCGCGCTGCGTCATAAGCAGGCGATAAACGCTGGTAAAACCGTCCAAGACCTCCGGAACGTATTTGGATGGATCAATATCAAATCCCTTGAGAACGGGCCTATTTTGGTTCGGGGGCATCGGCATTTGTTGGCGTGCGAGTCTCATTTCGTCCGTACCCACCGCCTCCCAAAATGCAACCTTGTACGGCGTGACCTGACCAGCCCCTCCCCCTGACAAGCCGCTTAGATCGGCGCTGTGAGATGCTGTGGTCGCGTCGAACTTCGGGAGCAGGCCTACCCGTAATACCGAATGCATTGAGGCCGCGATGTCGGCTTCTTCAGGTTCGTCGGACCCCCGCAGGCGCGGGTGGAAGAGTGCTTCCAGATCGATCAATACTGGATGTTCGCCTGAGGCAATGATGTTTTCGCTATGGAAGTCCGTCGCCTCGAGCACGTACAACAACGCCAGATAGGCACCCTGCCGCAAATAGAACCTTCGAATCTCTGGCAAAGAGGAACATGCTTTGGGAGCCACAAACTCTGACCAGCCATAACTGCCGCGATCCAATATTTTCGGCGTCCGCAGCGGTGGATGGCTGCCTCTCGCGTTGATCCAGGCCACCAGTTCCTGAAAGTGCGCGTCCACCGCCATGGACTTTGGCTTATAAACCACCTTGAAGCCCGAATTGAATGTCGCGATCAATACGCAGCGTCCACCGCGATGAGAATCGCCAGCATCAGATTGAAGCTGTGTAAGAAATCCAGGCTTGACTTGATTCGACCCTATGGAGCGCAGAATCAACTCCCAATCCGAGCAGAGACGGTCCAGAAACTCCACGATTGAATCAATCCACTGCTCGATCCGTTGAACCAACTGCCTTGCCAGAACGGGATATTCCAGCATCATCGCCAATGCGTTCTCAGGCTGCTTCAGACGTTCGACAAAGTTGCGGTAGCGCTCTGCTTGAGTCTCCCCTTGGAGATTGCCTTGGAGTCTTGCCACGTGCATTTCCAGTACTGCGGTCTTGCTGACGATGGGCAGCAGCTGTCCCGCTAAAGCTCCGCGAAAAATCTCCTCGACTCTTTCAATCTTTAAGGGCGCGTGGGAATGCTTTTCCAGAATTGCGAGCGTGCGACTCCTCAGCTTGGAAAGGCCCCACCGAACCAGCGGCTTGGCAATGTTCAACAATCCAAAGATCGGGTCACCCTGCAATTCGCCGAGGTCGGGGAGAGAGTGAGGCAGTTGACTGGAATATGCTTCCGAGAACTGTTTGAGCCATAAGGGTGTTTTGCAGTTCCGCGAGCGTATTGAACTGGGCGTTTCAGCGAGTACAGGAAGGAATTCGGAGTCGCTGATTCCTAACAAGTCCAGCCTCTGAGAAAAGAGACGCGTACTGGAGAAGGGAGCCTGCGAGCGCCATCTGCGCGATAGTTGCGGCGCAAGATCATTGGCCTGAGTGGCTAGTGGGCGGGTCGTGGCTGGCCGCAATGCAACGCGTTCCGAGAGCGTGGTTGCCCTGTACCAGGTGTCTTCATCGAAACTGTCTAGCAAGTCGGACACAAGAATTTCCCTCAGCGAAGGTCAGCATGAGCATCCGACCTGGTTACAATTCACCTTGTTTTTGCCTTCAGTTCAAACGGCCCTGCATTGCCAACCCGTGTGCGGGCAATGGGAAACGGTCTGGCATGAAGTGGTGCAACCAGAATGGGTAGGACAGCTAAATACCGTCGTGTGTTCCCCTCTTCTGCTCGCCAAGATTTGGCGGTTTACAACCTGTTCACTCAGGTAAGGATCGTCGAGCTCAATTGCGCCAATGGGTAGAGGCGGAGCTTCAGTACACAGCGCTCGATACACAGGATCTTTCCAGGCACGGATGACATCATTGTTGGACATGTCTGCTCTCCTTTGGTTTTTGTGTAGAAATCGCCTGACCCTAGAAAACGTTAAATCGGACATTGATTTTGCTGGCCAACCGCCGCCCCAAGCGTCGGTCACAACGGGGACGCATGGTTTATCCCCCAAACGCGGCCCGGAAGTCCTCAGGAATTCCTGAGATTTGGCCGAGCTTTTACCGAGGTTAGTGTGCTTGGACGAACTGAGCACCGAGGAATTCCACTTGCCGCAATGCTATTCGGTAAACAAGCGTGTCGCTCTTATGCGGGCTTTACGGTATAGCTAAGAATCCACGCACTGATCCAGAGCCATCCACATAGCTACCCACGATCTCACCGCGGTCGTTAATTCCGATGGCGCGGGTCGCGGCGGCCCCGGGAAAATCGATTGTGGTGAACCTGTCATGCTTCAGCAGAAAACCATGGCCTACCCCCTTTACTCCGTATCGGCCAACGATCTGTTCCTGCGAATTGACCCCGCGAGCAAAGGTGTTGGTTGCACCTGGGAACTCGACCGTGGTGAACGTGCCGTGGCTCAGACGATATCCGTGCTGAAAACCGCTTGCATCGCTGTAGAGTCCTACGATGTCACCACATTCGTTAATTCCGTAGGCGTCTGTACCTGATGCTCCCGGAAAGTCGATTGCGGTAAACCGGCCATTGGCCCAAAGAAAGCCATGGTCCACAAGGTCGTCGCCGCTGTACGATCCCACAATTTTGAGCGAATCGTTTACGCCCCAGGCAATTGTGCCCGTGGTGGCGCCGGGAAAGTCGAGGGTTGTGATATTGCCATATCTCCAGATGAAACCGTGATTGATCTGATCATCGCCGCTGTAGGCCCCCACGACTTCAAGAGCGTTGTTCATTGCGGTGGATGCCGTGCCGGTAGTAGCTCCTGGAACATCAATAATGCGGAACCGGCTTCCACTCAAAAGAAAGCCATGCTGAAGCCCACCATTGTCGTTATAGAACCCCACGATTTCGCCCCGGGCAGTGACACCGGCTGCGACGGTCGCGACAGCCCTAGGGGCGTTGACCGTTCTGAATTTAAATGTCGGAGGAAGTTGGCCGAATACTGCGGGCGCCAAATGTGCAAGAAGCAACAAGACCAAGCTCTTAGCGGCTAGGGACTGCCGAGACCCAAGTCCCAGGAATCGTGTTTGCATTGAAGTCATCTCTTTCCTCCTGCAAAAGCCCGCGAATGGGCTTCCGTGTGGTGCTCTATCTCACGGCGAAGAAGGCTTTGGCAATCCCCGAGTTCTCTCCTCTGCCTCTCTTGTTATGGTCGGGATAAGCCATTGATACACAGGTAGTTGAATTCGATCCTATCTAGCCTCAGCTCTACTCTCAGATCGCGAGCGGTGATAAACTCTGGATCGCGCGTGGGAGGGGCAGGTCGTGGGGGCTCCCCGTACAACAGTAGGTCCGATTCGCTTCGGTCCCTTCGAGCTGGACTCGAAGAGTGGCGAACTGCGCAAGTTTGGTGTCAAGATCAAGCTGCAGGACCAGCCCTTCCAAATCCTTCAAATACTGCTTGAGCAGCCCGGGGAAGTCGTCACCCGCGAAGAACTTCGCCAACGCATCTGGCCCGAGGCATTCGTGGACTTCGATCACGGCCTTTATAACGCCGTGAAACGACTTCGGGAAGTGCTGGGCGACGTGGCGGACACGCCGCGTTTCATCGAAACCTTGCCTAAACGCGGCTACCGTTTCATCGGGACGGTGG
>Ga0335069_10001390_pt1 | contig 39203 bp, 31 predicted proteins | sample Lox_Sample_11_FD_206714 | JGI IMG/M metagenome (GOLD analysis project Ga0335069, IMG submission 206714) | Soil microbial communities from Loxahatchee National Wildlife Refuge, Florida, United States - Lox_Sample_1.1 | ecosystem: Environmental > Terrestrial > Soil > Wetlands | place: USA...
GGTGGCGTTCCCGATGCGAATCGGAACATTCACGCCCGTGAGCATCACGTTGCCGATCGGCGTCGGATGCGCGCCACGCATGTACAGCGGCATGCCGATGGGAAAGATGCCTTCGAGATCGCGCACCGCGCCATCCACCACGAGCCCCGTCTTGGTCTCGGCATAGATGGCCGTCGCGAGATTGTCGCCGACGAATGTCCCGTCTTCGATCTTGCCGAAGAGATCTACGACCAGCACATCACCGGGTTGCAGGGAATCGATGACGCGCTGGTTGGCGTTGTCGCGTTCCCTGCCATTGCCCCGCGCGCGAGCCTGCGCATGGGCCTCCGCCACATCGGCAACATCCGGCCGGTAGGGCATGAACTGCGCGGTGACCGCGCGGCCCACCAGCTTCTTCTCCGGGTGCAGGATCTGCCAGTTGCCCTCGTACTGATTGCGAAACTTCTCGCCGGGCAGTACGGCCCACACCTCTTCGGCCGACAGATCCTTGCACTTTTCCAGCAGCGCATCGGGCACCTTGGGACGTCCGTCCTCAAAGCGACCGAACGGATTCTTCTGCGTGTATTCGATGAGCTGCTCTCGTGTGAACGTGAAGACTTGCGCAGTTGCCGGCGAGGCAAACGGCAAGAGGCAAAGAGCGAACGGCAAAAGCTTCATGCGCGCAATTTATCACACGCGCGGACTACTTGTCCGTGAGCGCAGCGACGCCGGGGAGTTCGATGCCCGCCAGGAATTCGAGCGAGGCTCCGCCACCGGTGGAAACGTGCGAGATCTTGCTCGTGACGCCGGCGGATTTAACGGCCTTCTCCGAATCGCCGCCGCCTACAACCGACACAGCGCCCGATTCCGCGACCGCTTTGGCGACCGCCACCGTGCCTTTATCGAACGGCGGCTTCTCGAACACGCCCATGGGGCCGTTCCAGATAATCGTCTTCGCGCCCGCGATCACTTTCGAAAAGGCGTCGATCGTCTTCGGCCCGATGTCCACGCCCATCTTGCCGTCGGGCACGGCATCCACCACTTCGTTCGGCGCGCCTTCTTTCAGCTCGGAGACCACGACGTGATCGACCGGCAGCACGAGCTTCGAGCCGAATTTCGTCAGCAATTCGCGAGCGAGATCGAGCTTGTCGTCTTCTACCAGCGATTTGCCCACAGGCTGGCCCTGCGACTTCAGAAACGTATACGCCATCGCGCCGCCGATGAGCAGCTTATCTACAATCTTCGCCAGGTTGGAAATCACTTCGATCTTGTCGGAGACTTTCGCGCCGCCGAGAATCGCAACAGACGGCCGCGCGGGGTTCGTGGTCACCATGCCGAGGTACTTCAGCTCCTGCTCCATCAGCAAACCCGCGGCGGCCTTGGGCACGAATGCTATCATGCCGACAGTGGAAGCGTGCGCGCGGTGCGCCGAGCCGAACGCGTCATTCACATATAAATCGCAAAGCGCGGCGAGTTTCTTCGAAAACCCGGGATCGTTCTTTTCCTCCTCGGGATGATAGCGGAGATTCTCCAGCAGCAGCACCTCGCCGGGCGCGGGTTTCATGGCCTCCACTTCCGGGCCAATGCAATCGGGCGCCATTTTGACAGGACGTCCCAGCAGCTCTTGCAAACGCAACGCCACCGGCTTCAGGCTCATCTCGGGGTTCGGCTTGCCCTTCGGACGGCCGAGATGCGAAGCCAGTATCAGGCCCGCTCCCTGTTCGAGCGCATACTGAATGGTGGGAAGCGACGCCTTGATGCGCTTGTCGCTGGTGATTTCCTGGCCCCCGGCTGCGAGCGGCACATTGAAGTCCACACGAATGAAAAGGCGTTTACCTTTGAGATCGAGATCACGGATGGATAACTTGGACATGAGTTCCTCAGACCTTATTGTAGTGAAATGGCGCGCTACAATTCGCTACATGTCTATTCGCCTCGCGCTGCTGATTCCGTTGATGGCCGGGTCGCTGGCTGCACAGCCGTCGTTCACTCTCGAGCAGGTCACCTCCGCGCCCTTCCCTGACAATCTTGTCGCATCACCCGCGGGCGGCAAGGTCGCGTGGGAGCTCAATGCGCGGGGCGCGCGGAATCTGTGGGTGGCGGCGCCGTCCGATTATCGTGGACGGCAGGTCACCAGCTACACCGAAGATGACGGCCAGGAGATCAATCAGGTCGAATGGACGCCCGATGGCCGGTCGCTCCTCTATGTTCGCGGCGGCGATTTCGAAATGGGGCGCGAGAATCCCAACCCGCGCAGCGATGCCGCCGGCGCCGAGCAGGTGATCTGGATCGTTTCAGCCGAAGGTGGGACATCGCGCCACCTGGCGGAAGGCCACTCCCCGGCCGTCTCTCCTAAAGGCGATCGCGTGGGCTTTATCCAGAAGGGTCAGATCTGGATGGCGCCTCTCGATGGCGCCGAGAAACCCAAGCAAGCCTTGCATGCTCGCGGTACCACGGAATCGCTCCGCTGGTCGCCGGATGGGACCAAGCTCGCATTCGTCAGCGTCCGCGGCGATCACAGTTTCATTGGCGTCTTCGATCCCGCCGCAAACGCGCTCCACTATCTTGACCCCGGCGTGGATCGCGATGGCAATCCCGCATGGTCGCCCGATTCCCAGAAGATCGCATTCATCCGCGCGCCGCCAGCTTACATCACTTTCGGACCCGAACGGACGGGAGAACCATGGTCGATTCGCATGGCCGACGTGAAAACCGGACGGGGCCAACTGGTCTGGAAATCGGAACCGGGGCGCGGCAGCGTGTTCCATGCCGTGGTGGCGCGCGATCAGTTGCTGTGGGCGGGCAAGCATCTGGTGTTTCCGTGGGAACGCACCGGGTGGGTTCACCTCTACTCGCTGGAGCTGTCGAGTGCATCCTCACTCGGCACGCCGCTCGATCTCACGCCCGGCGAGTTCGAAGTTGAGCACACAACGCTCGCGCCGAATGGCCGCGATCTGATCTACGCTTCCAACCAGGCGGACATCGACCGGCGGCATCTCTGGAAAGTCGCGGTGGATCGGCTTGGAGCCACGCCTATCACGAGCGGGGAAGGCATTGAGTGGTCGCCCGCGGTGACGAGCGACGGCAAGTCAATCGCCTTCCTTCGCTCGGGCGCGCAGCAACCGGCGCGTGCAGCGATCATTGTGGATTCGGCGCCACCGAAAGATCTCGCACCGGACTCGATTCCCGCCGACTTCCCTGCCGATAAGCTGGTCACACCGCAAGCCGTCATGATCTCCGCCGCCGACGGCATGCAGATCCACGGGCAACTGTTCCTGCCCGCGACCATACGCGCAGGCGAGCGCCGGCCGGCGGTGGTTTTCTTCCATGGCGGATCGCGGCGCCAGATGCTGCTCGGCTGGCATTACATGTACTACTACAACAATGCCTACGCGATGAATCAGTACCTGGCCAGCCGCGGCTTCATCGTGCTCTCGGTGAACTATCGTAGCGGCATCGGCTATGGCCTCGACTTTCGCGAGGCCCTCAACTACGGCGCGCGCGGCGCGAGCGAGTTCCATGACGTCGTAGGCGCCGGTCTCTATTTGCGCAGCCGCCCGGATGTCGATCCCGCGCGTATCGGTCTTTGGGGCGGATCATACGGCGGCTACCTCACTGCGCTCGGTCTCGCGCGCGCGTCCGATCTCTTCGCCGCCGGCGTGGATTTCCACGGCGTGCACGATTGGAACGAGGTGATCGGAAACTTCACACCGTCGTACGATCCCCAAAAGCAGCAGGACGCCGCGCGCCTCGCCTTCGAGTCATCGCCCATGGCGGACGTAAAAACGTGGCGGTCTCCCGTGCTGCTGATTCACGGCGACGACGACCGCAACGTGCCCTTCAGCGAAACGGTCCGGTTGGTGGAGGCGCTGCGTAAGCAGAACGTGGAGTTCGAGGAGCTCATCTTCCCCGACGAGGTCCACGATTTCCTGATGCACGCACACTGGCTCGCCGCTTACCACGCCTCCGAAGATTTCCTGCGGCGGAAGCTGATGCAGTGAGGGACGCCATGGAGATATCCGAATCGCGACCGGGCATCACCGGCACCGAGGAACACCTCGACAGCTTCCTGAAGGCCTTCGAAAACGGCACCTGGCCCAAGGTTGATTGGACACACGCCGCACATATCACTGTCGCCACCTGCTATTTGTTCGACTGTCCGCTCGATGTTGCCACCGACCGCATGCGCTCCGGTATCCGGCATTACAACGAGTGCGTCGGTACAGCGAACACGGATCACAGCGGCTATCACGAAACACTGACGGTGTTCTGGATGGCGATCGTCAAAGCACGTCTCGCCGAGTGTCCGCCGAAGACGCCGCGATTGGAAGCCATCCGAGCAATCGTGGAAGAACTGGGCGCAAAACGCGATCTGTTCAAGCAGTACTACAGCTTCGACGTGGTGAAGTCCGTGGAAGCGCGTCGGGCGTGGGTGGAACCGGACTTGAAGGCGTTAAAATAGGCTGGAACAGGAAGGCTGGCTATCTTATTTCCAGCATGCGATAGCCTTCCGAGTCTGCGGGCAGGCGTTCGAGTTCCTTTAAGGAGAACTTCTGCACTCGACGACCGACCCCGGAAATCTCAATCGTCTTGCTCGTGAAGGTGTCTTTGCTGCGTCCGACTTCTATCCCGAGCAGGTACGGTCCGCAGCTCCTGCGATAGGCTGGAACGTCCAACGTGACCTTTCCATCTGACGGCACACGATAGTCTTTCGGGTGGAGAAACCCGGTGTGGATGGTAAAGGTGCCAGGCGATGCAGTAACGATCCTTAGGCGCTGCTGCGATTGGAACTGAACGGGTTGAAGCCGATAGACACATCCTGACGACGCAAGGAGGGTTGCGAGGCACAGGAGATGCGATATGCGAAAACTAGACCGATGGCGGCGTCTAGTGCCCATCGCCCATACACTATCATTTGCGCGCCGTGGGGCGCGGATGGAACCGGACTTGAACGCGATCGCGCTTGACCGCGGTGGTACAGTCGAGTCGTGAGGACACCCGCGCAGCAGGAGCGATTCCTGAACGAAGAACGCTTCATGGGAACCGCACGAAGATCGCGATACTGGCTGATCTGGCTGCTCGTTCTGCTTTTCCCAATCCCTTTTACGCCATGGTGGGTTGGTGTGGGTTGCCTCATCATTTTTGGCTGCCTGGCCTATTTGTTAGTTGCGCGCGAAAAGAAGGCTTGAAGAGACCTTGACCGCAAGTGACATGCAGCTTCACGCCGTCACAGCTTTGCTTGCAGCAACGGAAACGCTGCGAACGCGAGTTGTCCAGTCAAGCCCAGCAAACTCGGAGCGGTGCGGTATTGATCGAGGTGATCGGCAAGTGTTCGCCCGAAGATGATCATCGAGATGCCGAGCTCGGCTGCCATGAGGACGGCAAAAGCCGCGGCGCCCATCACCAGCCTCGCGTTTCGATCCGCAGGTACAGCGAAGCGCGCGATGAGCCAGCGGCAGGCCATCCAGGATATGGCCAGGATGACAGGCAACTCCAGGGCGACGGCGACGGTCTCGCCGAGCCGGGGAACCACCAGCGTCAAACGAAGAGCACCAAGCACGAACCCCACGGCAAACACAACGCCGCAGTACGCAATACCAGCGATTAAGGAACGCGAGGCCATCCCCTCACTTCTGCAAGAAGAAATTCCCCACAAACAGCGCGTCAATTCCCGACGAGTAGAAACTCCGCACGGCGTCGCGCGGCGTGCAGACCAGCGGCTCACCGAACAGGTTGAACGACGTGTTGTAGAGCACCGGCAGGCCGGTCTTCTTACCCGCGGTATGCAGCAGCTTCCAGTAGAGCGGATTGTCTTCCTCGGCCACGGCGTGCACGCGGATCATGTCACGGCCCAGCAGAGCGCTCTTGAAGCATTCGCGGTATCGCTCGCGCACGCGGCCGGCGGTTGCGAGATAGCGCGCGTTCGTGCCCACGTCGAAGTATTCGCTCGCCAGTTCCGCCGGCACCGATGCCGCGAATTTGCGGAACCTTTCCCGGTGCTTGATGTATGCGTTCAGATTCTCCGCCGAATACGGATCGTGCGGCGACGCCAGAATGCTGCGGTTGCCGAGCGCGCGCGGTCCGAACTCCATGCGCCCGTGCATCCACGCCACGATCTTGTTCTCGCTGAGTTGCGCTACGGCCGTGTCGATCAGTTCCTCGGCGGTCAGCAGGTAGCGGAACCGCAGCTTGCAATTCTCCAGCACCTGCTTGATCTGCTCGGCCGTGTAGGTCGGCCCCCAGCACAGGTTTCCCAGCGAAACGCGTCTGCGCTCGTGATAGATCCCGTGCCATGCTTCGAACACCGCACCGAGCGCCGTCCCCGAGTTCCCTCCCGCCGGTTGCACGAAAACACCGTCGAACTTTCCCGAGGCTTCGAGCGCGCGCACGAGCAGCGCGTTCATGGCGAGGCCGCCGGCCAGGCACAGATTGCCGCCCTCGCCGGCCATGCTCAACACAGCGCTCTCGATCGCGTGCTGCAATCCGGCGGCCAGCCGCGCACGTTCGGGCTCCGGAATCACGGCGCGATCCGCCAGTCCGATCCGCTCGAAGAACTTCGCGCTGAAACCGCCATGCGTCATGCGCTCGGCATCGAAATACGAACGGTCGAGACTCGGCCAGCCGCCCGCGGAGCATTGCAGGATTTCCAGGAACAACTCGCGATGCCCGTCCTCGCCCGCCGCCGAGAGCCACTGCACCTTGTGCTCATCCGCATTCGCATTGAACCCGAGCAGCTCCGTCACGCGCCCATACAGCTCGCCCAGCGAATCCGGCGGATACAGCTCCTGGTCCAATCGCAGCAACTGCCCGCCCTCGGCATGCCAGCGCGAGCCGCAGCGAAAATCGCCATGGCGGTCGAGCACCAGCACCGCTGCATCCTCGAACGGCGACGCATAGAACGCCGACGCCGCGTGCGCGCGGTGATGGTCGATCAGCGCCATCCGGCTCTTGGGGAAACGCGAGCGCAGCTTGAGGTGGAGTCCGCTTTCCGCCGCCGCGGGAATCGGCCGCGCCACGGCCACGCAATCCACGTCGTCGGCCCGCACCTTCGCCAGCTCCAGGCACATTTCGATGGACTCTTCGGGCAGCTCGCCGCGCGGCGCGCGCACACGCCGAGCGAGTTTCGATTCCTCCACCGCCGCCAGCAGATGGCCGTCGCGCAGAATGGCGCTGGCGGCGTCGCTCAGAATCCCACCGATTCCTAGGAGGATCATTTCTTCCCCTGCTGCGCTTTCTCGATCTTCGCCCACGTATCGCGCAGCCCGACGGTGCGGTTGAACACCGGCTTGTCCGGCGTCGAATCCTTGTCCACGCAGAAGTAACCCAGCCTCTCAAATTGGTAGCGCGCGCCCACCGCCGCGCCCCGGAGCCCTGGCTCCAACTTGGCGTCGGGCACCACCTCGAGCGACTTCGGATTCAGATTCACCGTGAACTCCTGGCCTTCCGGCGCCACGTTCGGATTCTCCACCGCAAACAGGTTATCGTACAGCCGCACTTCGACGTCGATGGCGTGCGCCGCCGAGACCCAATGAATCGTCGACTTCACCTTGCGGCCATCGGGCGCATTGCCGCCGCGCGTCGCCGGATCGTACGTGCAATGCACTTCCACGATCTCCCCATTCGCATCCTTCACGACGCTCGTCGCCGTGATGAAGTAGCCATAGCGCAGCCGCACTTCCTTGCCCGGCGACAACCGGAAATACTGCTTCGGCGGATCTTCGCGGAAATCGTCCTGCTCAATGTAGAGCACCCGTGAAAACGGCACCTTGCGCGTGCCCGCGCTCGCGTCTTCCGGATTGTTGGTCGCCTCCATCTCCTCCGTCTGGCCCTCCGGATAGTTATCGATCACCACGCGCAGCGGCCGCAGCACGGCCATCACACGCAGCGCGCGCTTATTCAGATCCTCGCGGACGTGGTGTTCGAGCAGCCCCAGCTCAATGGTCCCGTTCGTTTTCGAAACTCCGATGGCGCGTGTGAAATTGCGGATCGCTTCCGGCGTGTAGCCGCGCCGCCGGATGCCCGTGATGGTCGGCATGCGCGGATCATCCCATCCGCTGACGTACTTCTCCTGCACCAGCGTCAGCAGCTTGCGTTTGCTCAACAGAGTGTAGGTCAGGTTGAGGCGGTCGAATTCGATCTGCTGCGGATGGTAAATGCCCAACTGTTCGAGGTACCAATCGTAGAGCGGGCGGTGATCTTCAAACTCCAGCGTACAGATCGAGTGCGTGATGCGCTCGATCGAATCGGACTCACCGTGCGTAAAGTCGTACATCGGATAGATGCACCATTTGTTACCCGTGCGGTGATGCTCGGCGTGCAGAATGCGATACATCACCGGATCGCGCAGATTCAGATTGCGCGCCGCCATGTCGATTTTCGCCCGCAGCGTGCGCGCCCCATCCGGAAACTCGCCCGCCCTCATACGCTCGAACAGTTCGAGGTTGTCTTCGATGGACCGCTTGCGCCAAGGGCTCTCTTTGCCCGGTTCGGTGAGCGTGCCGCGATACTCACGCACCTGGTCGGCAGTCAGATCGCATACGAACGCCTTACCGGCTTGGATCAGCTTCACCGCCCATTCGTAAAGCTGTTCGAAATAATCCGACGCGTAAAAGAGGCGATCTTCAAAATCGCCGCCCAGCCAGCGCACGTCCTCGATGATGGAGTCAACGTACTCGGTCTCTTCCTTGCTCGGATTGGTGTCATCAAAACGCAGGTTGCACTTGCCGCCGAACTCCGCCGCCAGGCCGAAGTTGATGTTGATCGACTTCGCGTGCCCGATGTGCAGATAGCCGTTCGGCTCCGGAGGAAAACGCGTGTGCACCCGCCCGCCCCATTTGTTCGTCTTCAAATCCTCGAGAATGATCTCGCGGATGAAATTCGAGGGCCCGGTTGCGGCAACGGCCTCCGGCTCGGTCTTGTGATCGATGCTCATAGCTTTCCTTGATTGTAAAGGCCGGGCACCCGGGTTGCGGGTCCGTTCCGGAGGCCCGGCCACTACAGCTTCTGTATCGCCTGGCCGATGCGCTTGAGGCAGGTGTCCTTGCCCAGCACCGCCATGGTCTCAAACAGCGGCGGAGCATTTTTGCGCCCGCACACCGCCACGCGAATCGGCTGAAACATCTGCCCGGCTTTCACGCCGAGCGTTCCGGCCGCCGCGCGCAACGCTGCTTCGAGCGCATCGTGCGTGAACTCGACCCCGGGCAGAATCTCCCGCGCCTGCTGCAACGCGCGCAGAGCCATGGCCGCATCACCCTTCTGCGGGATGAGCTCGGCGGGATCGTACGGCGCTAGCTCATCGGTGAAGAAAAAATCGGCCGCCGTCGCCACGTCACGCAACAGCTTGATGCGCTCCTGAATCAGCGGCGTCACCGCGCGGACCTTCTGTATATCCGCCGCAACGAACGGCTGCAACTTCGCCGCCAGCTCGTCCACCGTCATCGCGTAAATGTACTGCGAGTTCAGCCACACCGCCTTCGGATCGAACGGATCCTCTTCTGTGAAATTCACCACCGCGTTCGATTTGTTGATGCCTTCGAACGAAAACGCCGCGATCAGTTCCTCGCGCGACATCTTCTCGCGATCGTCCTTCGGCGACCATCCCAGCAGGCAGAGGAAGTTGATGAACGCTTCGGGAAGAAATCCGGCATCGCGATACGTGGTGACGCTCACCACGGGCCCATGCCGCCGTTTTGAGAGCTTGGTTCCATCCGGCGCGATGAGCAGCGGCAGATGCGCGAACATCGGCGGCTCAACGCCCAGCGCCTCAAAAATCAACACATGCTTGAACGTGTTGGTCAGGTGATCCTGGCCGCGAATGATGTGGCTGATTTTCAAATCCGCGTCATCGGCGCAGGAGGCCAGATGATACGTCGGCGTCCCATCGCTGCGCAGCAGCGCAAAATCTTCAATGTCGGCAGTCGACTTCGACTGCTCACCATAAACGCCGTCGCGGAATTGGATCTCGCGCACCGGCTCGCGCGGCACGCGATAACGCAGCACAAACCGCTCGCCTGCCGCTGCTTGGCGGTCGCTCTCCTCGGGCGAAAGCTCCCGCATTTCCGCATTGCACAGCCATGCAGCACCGGTGCGCGTGCTCTCCCCTTCCTCGCTTTGCGCAGGCGTGAAATCGCGGTAAGCCAGTCCCTTGCGGAAAATCGCCTCGGCCGCCTCTTTGTGCAGCTCCAGCCGCTCCGACTGCCGGTACTGCTCGTCCCATCCCAAATCGAGCCACTTCAGCCCTTCGAAGATGGAGTCGAGCGACGCCTGCGTATTGCGCTCGATATCGGTGTCGTCGATGCGCAAAATCATCGTGCCGCCGTGACGGCGCGCGTATAGCCAGTTAAAGATAAATGTGCGCGCGCTCCCAATGTGCAAAAATCCCGTGGGAGACGGCGCAAACCGCACTCTGAGCATGGGAAATTTCAGTATAACAGGCGCGCCATTGCGGCTAACGGGAGAACGGTTGACCGACCATCTACGATGATCATATGCGCAGCGTCAAGAGGGCGAAGACCGGCTGGCCGCGGCAGCCTCGTAATCGGCCGCGAATCCCTTACCGCTTTAGCTCCAGCGCCACCGTGCGCACCTCGACGTCGCGGTCGCGGAGGATGTGCAGCACTTTACCGCTGGCGTCTACCACCACGCTCGCGCCGCCGTAGGTCTGGCCTTTCCAGGGGCCGTGGGACATCTGGCCGATGACGTCGGTACCCACCACGGGGCACTTCCACTGAGCGGCGCGGCGCGTGACCAGCTTCTCGAGCTCCTTGGCGTGCTGCGGCCATTGGTCCATGGGCGCGGCCCAGCCGTAGGGGACGAGCATCAGATCCGGCGCGAGGTCCTGGATGCGCTGCGCGATCTTATCGACGAAGGTGTCGGCGCAGATGACCAAGCCAATGCGGCCGAAACCGGTTTCGACCACACCCACGTCCTCAGGGCGACCTTCGGAATAGGGCGGATCCATCAGAAAGGCCAGCACGTTCAGCTTGCGATGCTTCCAGAGGAGCTTGCCGGTCTTGTCGACGAGGATGGCGGAATCGTAGAGCTTGCCGCCGTCCTTTTCGTCGAGGCCGATGGAGATCATGAGGCCGTATTGGCGCGCGAGAGCGGCGATGCGCTCGCTATCGGCGCCGGGAATAGGCTCGGCCATGCGGTGCGCGTCGGGGTTCTCCCAGCCAAGAACGACGGACTCGGGAAACGCGGCGATGTCGGCATGCGCGTCGCGCGCCTGTTCGAGCGCGTACTCGATGCGCCGGAAGTTGCCTTCGCGATCGCCGTCGATCGAGAGAATCTGGCAGACCGCGACACGCACGGTCCGCGCTTGAGCCGGCAGGGCCAGACCGAGCGCCATGATCATCACCGCCCATCGCATGGGGTTCTCTTGATTCTAGCGGGGAAGGGGCTTCGGGCGTTCGCAAAAGGTGCGCACCACCATGCAAGTGATGTCGTCGTGCTGCCGGGCCAAGCCGACAAAGGCATCGACTGATGCCATGAGCTGATGGAGCCCTTCCGCGGCCCCTTTGGGGACGATGGTGTTTACGATTCCGAGCATGCGCTGCTCCCCGAATTCCTGCTCCTTCTCATCTTCGGCTTCGACCAGCCCATCGGTAAAGATCAGGAGCAAATCGCCGGCGGCGAGGTTTTCGTTCCCGCATTCGTATCGAGCTTGCGGCGTAATACCGAGCGGCAAGCCTCCGGTCTGCAGACGCTCGATCGCGCCCGTGGAACGGCGCAACACGGGCCAGTTGTGCCCAGCATTCACGTAAGTCAGGTTTCCCGTACCGGGCTCCAACTCCGCCAGGAAAGCCGTAGTAAAGCGATGTCCGCCCCGGTTTTGCGTACAAACATATTGATTGAGACGCCCTACTAGTTCGAGTAGGGAAGACGGCAACCTGGCCAAAGTTCTCAGGCTGGCTTGCAGGGTGGCCATCAAGAGGGCTGCGGGAACACTCTTGCCCACGACGTCCGCCACCACCAGGAGCAGGCGCTCGGGGTGGTTCTGCGCAGGCGACTGCGGCTCCGAGCCTTCCGTGATCGGACGGAAAAAAGCGTCGTAGTAATCCCCGGCGACAGTATTGGCCGGCCGGGTTGCGAAAGCGATATCCACACCGGGAACCGCGGGAGCCGCCGCCGGCATCATCCAGCTTTGAATCTCGCGGGCAATTTCGAGATCGCGCTTCATCATGACCCGGTCCGCCAGTTCGAGTGCCAGCAGGATGAGTAACCCGAGACCGCCCCAAAACGCAAGGCCCTGTGCCTGGATGTCGATACCGGACTCTTCGATGCGGAAGTTGAAGGCGGGAAACGCCAGGAGCACCAGTGCCATCAGAAGCAGCACGCGACGTCCGGGAGAAAGTTTCGTCATCATCGCCCAAAACAGTCCGCGGGCGACGCGCAGGACTCGTTTGACCCGTGATTCACCCGGCCGGGCGCCCGGGTCGACCTCGATTGAATACATCTCGTAGCTGGTGCGGGCTTCGCTGCGAAACTGCGCCCACAACTGGTGCAGTTCGACGCCATCACTGATGCGCCGCCAGAATGCGCGCGGGGAATTTGGCATACCGGACTGGTTCAAGTATAGTCGAGCGATTCAGTAGACGGCAGCCTGTTTGCGGCGGGCGACTCATCGCCGACGCGCTACAATTCCCTCTTATGCGCATAACCGCCATCGACACCTACATAGCAGGCAACCCCTGGAAGAACTGGCTCTTTGCGAAGGTCTCCACCGACGAGGGCATTCACGGCGTCGGCGAAGGGACGCTCAACTACTTCGCCAAGACCATCGAGACCGCCATCCATGAACTAAAGCCGTTGGCCATCGGCATGGACCCGTTCCAGGTGGAGATCATTACCCAGCGTCTGGTCCGCGACGTCTATTCCGAGGGCGCGCAGATCCACATGTGCGCCGTGGCAGCGATCGAGATCGCGCTGTGGGATATCATCGGCAAGGCCACCAATCAGCCGATCTACAACCTGTGGGGCGGCCGCTGCCATGAGAAGCTGCGTGCGTACGCTAACGGCTGGTATCGCGGCCCGCGCACGCCGGCAAGCTTCGCCGAGAAAGCCAAGAAGGTCGCCAGCCGCGGCTACACGGCCATGAAGTTCGACCCGTTCGGCTCGGCGTGGCGCACGCTTTCGCGCTATGACTTCGATCTCTCCGTCGACATTATCCGTGCCGTACGCGATGCCGTCGGGCCGACGGTCGATCTTCTGATCGAAGCCCATTCCCGGTTCAATGTGCCGACTGCCATCGAGTTTGCTGAAGCCATCCACCAGTTCCGCCCGGCGTGGTTCGAGGAACCGGTCCCGCACACCAATATCAATGCCATGGTGGAAGTTGCCCGGCGCAGCCCTGTGCCGATCGCCACGGGCGAAAGTCTTTCGAATAAACAGCAGTTCGCCGAATTGCTGAAGTACGACGTGGTGAACATCATCCAACCTGAGCCTTTGAATCTGGGCGGATTATTCAGCGCTCGCATCGTCGCCGGCATGGCCGATGCCCACTTCGCCGTCATCGCGCCGCACAGCGCCCAGGGACCGGTGTGCTCGGCGGCCTGCGTGCAGCTCAACGCGTCCATCCCTAACTTCTTCATTCACGAGATCTTCGACGAGTTCAACGAGCCGTGGGAGAAGGAAATCGTCACGAATCACGTGGAGGTTGTAAACGGGTACATCGAAGTACCGGAACGGCCCGGCTTGGGAGTCGATCTGAACGTGGAGGAGATTCACCAACACCCCTACCAGCAGGAGAACTATCTACCTTTGTTTAAGCCAGGTTGGGAGCGTCGCGAGCGGCAGACAGCGGGTTGAAATGAGTATTATTTCCAGTGCCGTGTAATTTTGTAAGGGATTTACCCGGCCAAAAATTACGCAGTTAGCCTGGATCGCTCTTTCGTTTCAAATAGTTAGCTATTGGTAGTAGTCTTGCAATATAGGAAGGCAGTTGAAGTGGCGCGAACCGGCGGGCCTCGCACAGGATGCTGAGAAGCACAAAGTGCGCACCGCCGGTTTTTTATTTCTCCAGGTCAACGGGAATGCCACCGCGCTTCAGTGCAGCCCCGACATCCTCCGGCCGTAGGCGAGAGGCATCGTACATGACGGCAATTTCCTCAGTAGATGGCGCCAGTTGTACGTGCATGATGCCGTAGATCGAATGCGCGGCAGCAATGCGGGTCATCATGGGCTCGTCGAGCGGCCGTTCCAGGCGAAATCGGATCTGAACCTTAGTCATCTGGCTATTTAGGAACCTCTCGAGTACCCTCTAATTCCTCAAGTAATTGTTGAATAAGCGCGTTACAGCTATCGTTGGTGCCGCGATGCGACAGAATCCAGGCGCGCAGCAGTTCGGTGACCGGCGCGGCGACGGATTCATCGGCGCCCGGCTCAAAACGCAAGGGGATTTCGGACCGGCCGATAGCCTGAAGTAAAAGATCAGGAAATTTCATGTACCTGTATTCCCAATAGCGAGTTGAATGTTGGCGTGGTGATTCAGCGGCCCTGAACCACGGCCCAGTCCAGGGGCCGATCGAATCGCTTCCGTGACGAAGGCCTTGGCACGTGAGATGGCCGGTTCGAGCATGGAACCCATGGCCAACTCGGCGGTGATCGCTGCCGAGTAGGTGCACCCGGTACCATGCGTGTGACGTGTGGGGATGCGGGCTGCCCGAAATTCGCGCGTCAAGCCGGTCGTGAACAGGACGTCAATGGCATCGCCTTCGAGATGCCCACCTTTCACCAGCACAGCTTTCGCGCCCATGTCGTGCAGGCGGCGGGCGGCCTTATGCATTCCGGCCAGATCGCGGACTTCGAGACCGGTGAGCGCTTCGGCTTCGGTGAGATTCGGGGTCAAGAGTGACGCTTGCGGAATGAGTTCGTCGCGCATCGCCGGAAGCGCCTCGTCGTTCACCAAGGCGCGCCCATGCTTGCTTATCAGGACCGGATCGACTACCAAGGGAAAACGAAAGTCGGCCGCGGCTCGCGCGATGGCTGCGACGATTTCACGATTCCCGAGCGCTCCGGTTTTTGCAGCCGCGGGCGGAATGTCATCCAGCACCGCGCGAAGCTGATGGAGCACCAAAACCGGCGGCAGACATTCGACGCGCTCGAGTGATACCGTGTTCTGCACGGTGATGAGCGTGATGACGGCTTCGCCGTAGACGCCGAGTTGATGGAAAGTTTTGAGATCGGCCTGAATGCCGGCGCCGCCTGACGGATCGGAGCCGGCGACAGTGAGAGCAATGTGCATGGATCGGGGCTACGATTATCGTACCGCGATCGTCACCCCATTCTGGCTGGCGGCAGTTCCGACGCGGAGCACTACAGGCACGAGACCGGTAGTGGTGAGGCTCGATGGAACGCGCGCGTTCACCAAGAACAATCCCACAAATCCCGGCGTCTCGGCGGCATAAAGGACATCGGCGGTCATGCCGCCGATGGTGACGGTGGTGGGCAGTACGGGTTGAGGAGATGACGAGGCCGCGGGCTGCCCATCGATGCCCGCGGGGTTGGTGACGCCTTCGCCGGTGGCGTACAGGCTGATGACGGACCCGCGCGGCGCCGCGTCGACCGTGGAATTCAGTGTCCCGTCCTGATTCACCGCTTCTGCCAGACCCGTGCCCGCGCTCACGGTAAAGATGGCGGGCGCGGACGCAGCCACCGGGACGGTGACCGTGCCGCGCGACTGCCCTTGATAAATGATCTCGACATCCACTTTACTCAAGCCGGCAACCTCGTAGGGAACCTGGGCGGTGATCTCGCTATCCTGCGCATAGAAGAGCGGCGCGGGCTGGCCGCCAAACAACACTTGTGTTTGCGCGAGCACCGTGGGGAGTACGCCGGTGGAATCGATAGCGCCCGTGGCAGGCGTCGCCGGCCCCATATTGAGCCCGAAGATGGAGACGATTTCACCGGGTGCCACGGGGCCACCGAGCAGGCTGGCGGCGTTCAGCACCGAGGGCGCGGTGCCGGGCTGGCTCACTTCGGCGGCGGTTCCCGCTGAAGACAGCTTGCGCACGCGATTGTTTCCGGTGTCCGCCATCCAAATGTTGCCGGTGAAATCGATGGCGAGCGCGGTGGGTGCGTTCAGCACCGCGGAGAGCGCAGGTCCGCCATCGCCATCGAAATCCGCCGCGCCGGTGCCGGTGATGGTTTGGATGTTGCCATCGAGAGTGATGACGCGAAGGCGGTTGTTGCCCGTATCAGCGATGTAGATGTCGCCCTGGCGATCGACCGCGACGCCGCCGGGCGAGTTGAGTTGCGCGGCGAGAGCCGGGCCTCCATCACCGCCGAATCCAGGCGTGCCGGTGCCGGAGATGACGTCCTGGTGCCCTGCCCTATCGATCCTGAGAACCTGGTGCAGATCGGCAACTGCGATGTAGACGACGCCGGTGGTATCGACCGCCACGCCGGCTGCAGCCACCTGCGTCAGCGTGGAGATCGTTTGGTCGGTACGCAGCGCGCGGAGCCGCTGATTGCCCTTGTCGGCGAAGTAGATGGTGCCATCGGGGCCGATCGCCATGTTGCCGGGCGAGAAAATCTGGGTCGATGTTCCCGGCAGGCCATCGCCGTTGAAGCCCGGCACCGCGGTCCCGGCCACGGTCACGGTCGTGCCGGAAGAGAGGATGGCCTCGATACGATCGTTATTCTGATCGGCGATGTACAGCACGCCCGAACTGTTGACAGCCACGCCGCCCGGGGCGCTCAGCTCACCTGCGCCAGAGCCGAAGGTGCCGTCGCCGTCAATCGTTCGAATGGTTCCGGTAGTATCGACCATGCGCACGCGCGAGTTCTTCTGGTCGGCGATGTAGAGGTCGCCTTTGGAATCGAGCGCAATGGCCACCGGACTATTGAGGCGCGCGGATGTTGCCGGGCCGCCGTCGCCACTGAACAGATACGAGCCGCCGCCCGCGATGGTGGACAGCTTGAGCGATGCAGAGAGTTCGAATACCTGGGAACCGCCGGCGATCAACAGATCGCCCTTGCTGTCCGCCGCCAGGCCGCGGCCGGCGCCGGGCAATGTCTGGATGGCACCGGCCGGCGCAAGCTGCTGGATGCGCTGATTCCCGCTGTCGGCAACGTCGAGATTGCCGGCGCTATCGATGGCGAGGCCGGTTGGCACGTTCAGTTGATTGGGAAGCGTGGCGCCGGGGTCGCCTGTTCCCAGCACGGTGGTGATGATGCCGGACACGAGGATTTCGCGCACACGATTGTTGCTGCTATCGGCAATATAGAGATTGCCCGCGCTATCGAAGGCTAGACCCGCGGGATAGTTGAGCTGGGCAGTTTTCGCGGAACCACCGTCACCGGCAAAACCCGCGGTACCGGTGCCTGCAATCGTTGTGATGGCGCCGTGAATTGCCGCTACGCGACGCACGCGATGCCCGCCGAACTCCGAAACATAGAGGTTGCCGGCGGAATCCAAAGCGACATTGCGCGGCGCGAGGAATTTGTCGGTACCGCTGACCGTAGTTATGGTACCGTCGAACCCGATCTTGCGCACGCGATTGTTGCCGAGGTCGGCGATGTACAGGTTCCCCGCGCGATCCACTGCGATTCCATAGGGCGTGTTGAGACGCGCCGCGGATGCCGGTCCGCCGTCACCGCTAAAACCGGGGAACCCGTCGCCGGCCAAGGTGGAGATGGTTCCATCGTTCGCGACCTTACGGATGCGGTGATCGTTGGCGTCGGCGATGTAAATGTTGCCCGCAGCATCGACGGCGACACCCTCGGCATCGCTCAACGAAGCCGCTACCGCTGGACCGCCGTCGCCCACGGCACTGCTGCCCGCAACGGTTTCGATGGTGAACGAAGGAAGCGAATTCGTTGCTGCCGCGCAGAGCTGCGCCGTCAGAATAAGCCCGAAGGCAATTAGCCTCATGTCTTACTACTGAAGTGAACTCAGCCTAAAGAAAATCTCGGATCGTCCGATGAGCTATACGTGATGGTCTTTCGTTTCCTCCTTCTTGCAATCATCGGCCTGGCCAGTCTGGCGGCTGAAACTATCCACCTGAAAACGCGGAATTTCGAGCCTCCGGCTGATGTGAACGACTATGCGGCGCGTCCGCTATTGCGGCGGGCGACGGGTACATCTCACTACCTGATTCAATTTCGAACGCCGGTGAGCGCGGAAATCATCCGGAAGCTGAACGCGCGTGGCGTGATGGTGACGGGCTACGTCGGCAAATCGACCGTGGTGGTTGCCGCGCCCGACGACTTTTCCGTCGCGGGTCTAGCGGTCCGCTGGCTCGGGCGGCTGGAGCATCAGGACAAGATCAGCCCGCTGATTACCGAACAAGCAGCTACAGGACACGCCGCCGGCGCGTACGTTGTGGAATTTCACGCCGACGTGAACATGCAGGAAGCGCGTGACATGGTGAGAGAGCAAAATCTCCGGCTGATTGAGAACCGGTACCTGCTCGCACACCATCTGCTGGTGGCGGGTGACTTCAACACGATTTCGCGACTGGCCGCGTGGGACGAAGTGGCCTATATTTTTCCGGCGTCGCCCCAACTGGTGGCGGGACGGCACGTGTACCCATGCGCTGGCGCGGTCGTGCAAGGCACAACCACGGGACAATACACGGGAACAGGCTATCCGTGGAATGTGACCAACGGTCTGACGCTCGGATACTTCTTTTCCCAGTTGACCGAGAAGCTTCCCGCGACGTCCTCTCAATCGGAAATCATTCGCGCGTTCAGTGAATGGTCGAAATATGCGAACGTGACCTTCACCAGCGCGCCGAATGCGCAGTCGCCCCAAACCGTGAACGTGTTGTTCGCCACCGGCGCGCATGGCGACCCGTATCCATTCGACGGCCCCACGGTGCTGGCCCACACTTTCTATCCGGCGCCACTGAATGCCGAGCCGATCGCCGGTGACATGCACCTGAACGATGACGAGCGCTGGCAGGTGGGGGCGGATACCGATCTGTTCAGCGTGGCGTTGCACGAAGCAGGCCATGCTCTAGGATTGGTACATGTCGACGATCCCACGCAGGTGATGTATCCGTATTACCAGATGCGGAAGACGCTGGGATCCGGCGACATCTCCATCGTTCAGTCTTTTTACGGCGCGGCCGCTGGGTCGACGCCATCGCAACCGGCGCAACCGGCACCGGCCCCGCTTACCCTGACCGTGCAGAGCCCTGGCGCGACCTCCACATCGACCGCTTCCACGACTTCCGTTTCCGGAATCACCACCGGCGGGGTAGCACCGGTCGTAGTTGCCTGGAGCACAGCGGCGGGGCAGATCGGGAACGCGCTTGGTTCGGGCACGTGGAGCATCACTGCGATCCCGCTCACGCTCGGCGCGAACAATATTACGATCACCGCATTCGACGCGGCAGGTCACACCGCTGCACAGAGAATTACCGTAACCCGGCAGGCAGCGCCGGCGCCAACAACGCCGTCCACTCCGAGTTCGCCGTCTTCGCCTTCGGGACCGCAACCCGGTTCGAATGGCAACACAACACCGCCTGCACTGCGCATCACGAGCCCCTCTTCGACCATCGTATCGACTGCCGCAAGCAGCATCACGTTCCAGGGTCTGGCTACGGATAACGCCGGAGTCGCGTCGGTCACCTGGTCGACCTCAACCGGTGCCTCGGGCACAGCCGCGGGAACCTTGACCTGGACAGCCGCGAACATCCCGCTGTTGGTGGGCAGCAACACCGTGACGGTTCGGGCCTACGATACTGCGGGAAACACGGCCTGGCGTGCGGTTACCGTAGTGCGGACGGGCAATTAATCAACCGAGCAACATTCACGCGGGCACGACGATCGAGTCAAACGGAACTCGCTCCCGGTGTCGTTGATAATCGCTCGATCGACTGGCCTTGCGCCTTCGACCGCCTACGGGGTCGGTATGTTGGCCTGAACTGGAGGGGACGAGTAGGCGCTCTGATTGGAGCTAGTGTCCACGGCCGTGGCCACGTAGTAGTACGTCTGACCGGCCTGGACAGTGGTGTCCGTGTAGGCGGTTCCGGTCACCAACGACGTGTTCACCATCGTGTATGGTCCGCCGGAAACGGTCGCTCGATAGATGTTGTAGCCGGCCACGTTGGGCGAAGTGCTCGCGGTCCAGGTCAGGGCGGCGCTGTGAGTGCTGCTGCCGACGACGCACGTGCCGCCCAGGGCAGCGTTGATCACTCGCTGCACAACGACGACGTTGCATACGTCGGTCCCGTCGATGGCGGCAGTGCAAGGGGTTGCCCCAAGGTCCATGTTAATAGCCAGTTGGACGTCAATCACGTTTATGGTTCCGTCGCTGTTCAGATCGCACGCGTTCGAAGCGCCGGTGCTGGCTGCTTTGAAGGAAGCGGTACTGCTGGCGTAGGTGGCAGCCGGGCTCTGGCTCCATTGCGCCGCGTACGTTCCGGTGGAGGATGTAATGAAATGGGCCCAGCCATTTCCTTTTAGCGTGGAATCGTTGGTGAAAGCGTTGCCCGAATCGATGCCGCTCACATCACCGGAAACCGCAGCCAGTGAGATGATCACTTCACTCGCGGACGCAGTCGTTACCGCCGCACCGGAGGGTGCCGCGCTGGAGGATTGACTGTTGAGCAAAGCCGCTTGATCGAAAGGCGCGCTGACATTGGCGCCGGAGAATTCCCAGATCATGGCGCCGCCGCTGGTCACGCTGGCACTGGGCGTGATCGTCACCGATGTCGCTCCCGATACGCTGTTGGTGGCGTACCAAATGTCAGCGATCGAGCCGCCCGTTGAGTCGATCGACCGGGCCGCACCGGCCTCCCTATAGGTGTTTCCGGCGCCGTCGGTCACGCTGCTGACTGTGGTCGACGTATTTGCTCCTCCGCCGGCCGTCCACCCAACGACAATCAGGTTGCCGCTGCCGGTGGAAGGAATGGTGCACACGGTCGCGGGAAATGCGCCCGGACCGCAGGACGTTGCATGGAGCAGAACAATCTGAGCACTTGCCAGTCCCGGCACAACGGCCAGCAACCCGAGTCGGAACGCCAATCGGAACATGTTGAGTTCGGGTTTCACTGCGAATGTCCTCACCCTGGTTTCTTTCGATATAGATCGCTAGCTCTAAACGTCACCCAAAATACCGCATCGAACAAGATTGCGAATGGTTAAGATGTGTGTGCTAACCCCAATGACAACTGTGGTATAGCTGTGTGCGTCGGAGGAATGCAATCAGCCTGCCATTACACATTGAGCGGTTACTTCAACAAAACTCAATGGAATCCAGTGGGCAGGTGGGGGAGGGGGTCTCGAAATTCTTACCTAGCAGCGTCAGATTTACCCGATGGGCCGGGGTCGGAGGCGAAGCGTCAGGGGATCGATGGTATTGGCTGGTTCAGTGTGGCGACCCCGGTAGCTCTTTCAGAGCCGTTCTCGAGGCTGCGGCGTAGGGGGACTTCGGATCGTCGGTGAGGGCCTGTTGGAGGGATTGTCTAGCCAGTTCCAAACGGCGAGCGGCGAGATACGCCAACCCCAAATGGTAGTGATACCTAGGGTTGTTGGGGGCTGCTTGCACTGATTCTTTCAATTGAGCAATAGCGGAATCCGGCGATCCGAGCCGGTAGTAGGCCCATCCAAGGGTATCGGCTGCTGTGGGAGAATTCGGCATTTTTTCCTTCGCCATTTGGGCTAACGACACTGCCAAGTTCACGTCGCCGCCGTGATCGAGATACAGAAGAGCCAGCGAGCCTGCCGCGATTGGCGAAGCGGGATCGACCCGATGAGCCTGCTCGGCAAGCTTCTTGGACTCTTCCCAGTTGCCCTCCTTCTCAAAGACACTTTCTAAAGCAAGATAGTTCTTCAAGTTGAGTGGGTCGGCATCAATCGCATGGCGGAAGTCCTGCTTGGCTGCTTCCACTTGGCCTGCGGAGAGGTCGATGTTAGCCAGCAGCGTGTAAGCCTGAGGAGTCTTCGGATCTAACAGAATGGCGTGCTGGGCGGAGATCTGAGCAGAATGCAAGTCGTGGATGTCGAAATACGCTAGGGCGAGAAGAAAGTGAAGGCCTGCGCTCTGCGGATGCTGCTGGATCAACGCCGAGAATCTGTCAATCGCGCGTCCGGTCGCTCCGCTTCTCATATCTATATTGAGAAGCACCGCCAAGGCAGGGAGCGAAACAGGCTCCTTCTTTAGCACTTTTTCAATCACGGCTTGGGCTTTCCGCGCGTCTCCCTTCGCCAACAGGGCGCGAGCCTGTGCCACTTGCGCCGTGCGTGAAGCGGGGTTCGCCTGCAACGCGCCGGTCGCCAAGCGCAAGGCCTCGCCTGCGTCTCCACGCTGCAAGTCAAGGGCGGCCAACGCGGCTGATGCTTCGGCTGATCCAGGCGCTAATCGCAAGGCCCTGCCATAGGAGGATCGAGCTAACTCCAGTAGCCCCAGGGCATTCTGCGCAATTCCCAGATAATAGTAGGCGCTGGCTGTGTTTGGATCAGACTGGATGACCCTTTCAAGTACCACAACCGCTTGCTGCCACTTCGCTTCTGCGATCAGGACGCGACCCTCCGACAGAAGGGCGTGCGGTTCAGCGGGATGCTCGCGGAGGATTTCCTGATCCAGGGCGGCTGCCTCCTGGATGCGGTTCAGGTCAATCAAGGTGTCCACCAGGTTCGCCTGGACCGCGATATCCCGGGGCCGCGACGCCAGAAGCGACTGAAACTCGGTAGCAGCCTTTTCCCCCTGTCCAATAGACTTATAGAACAGACCAAGAGCTTGAACGGCTTGCGGATCCTCAGGTGCGATGGTTTTCAAGCTCGAGTAAAGCTTCTCGGCATCGGCCAGTCTGCCGGTTAAGATAAGGAGCCGCGCTAGAAGCAGGCGGGGCGGGATCGCATGGTCATCCAAACCCACCGCCACGCGTATCTCGTTTTCGGCGTCCGCCATTTTCCGCTGCGACAACCAGAATTCACCCAGGGCAACATGTGCCTGCACGGACTTGGGGTTAACAGCAACCGCCTTTCGATATGCAGCTTCGGCTGCGGCGGGTTGGCCCGCGGCCAGATAGGCCGCGCCCAAAGCGCCATGGGCCTCAACTCGTTGCGGATCGCCGTCGACGGATTTCTGGAGCTCGCGGATTGCGTTCGGCCAGTCATGCGTCAGGACGTACTTTTCGCCCAGAATGGCATGGGCTTGGGCATTACCTGGCTGGAGTTGCAGGACTCGTTGAGCCGCCGCTTCAGCAGAATCGTACGCGCGACGAGAGAGCAGCAGCATCGATAGCTGCAATTGGGCATCCGTGTTTCCCGGGTCGAGCGTGACGGTCTCGGTGACCTCGCGGTAGGCCGCTTGAGAGTTGCCCAGTTTCAGATAGGAACGTGCCAGATCCCAGTGTGCATTCGCAAAACGGGGATCAACCTGAACGGCGTTTCGGAACTGAATGACCGCCTCTTGATACTTGCCGGCAGAGAAGTACTTTTCACCGCTCTTCAGGTAATCCAGTTTTGCATGATTGGGGTTTCGGGCACATGCAGCCAAGAGAACTGACAACAGAAGCGGCAGCCGGCCCTTGGGTGCACCGGTATTCGCGCGCCCTACTAGTAGGAACATATGAATATGAGTCCTTTCTCTGGCCATCAGGGTGCTGCCTGAAAATGCACTTTTCCGGCAGTACGACGCCAAATGCAGACGGTCGCGCAGCCTCGTTTGATTACTAGTACTAGGGGTTTCAACCCCCTTCAGTATCTTGAGTTTTGCCCTTTAGTACGATTGACGGAAAGCCGGCTCAGCTTTACACTCAAACCGAAGCTGGAGCGCGGAGAGGTAACCATGGGTAGATTAATAGTCAGTTTATGCTGCTTCGCGATCATGGGCATTTTGTGCTGCGGGGGCGGAGCGTATGCACAGACCGCTTCCATGACCCTCGCTAGCCCTGGGATCAATATCATGGACGGTGTGTACGTAGATCCGTATTACGCCACGATAAACGGAGCCACCACACTGGTCATCTGCGACGATTATGCGGACGATACCTACCAAAATGAGTCGTGGACGGCAAACCTGTACGACATCTCGAATGTTGCCCAGACAAGAAACACAACCAAGTGGGCTCTGACAGCGGCTCAACAACTGCAGGAGTACAACGAAGCAGCCTATTTGAGCACCGAGTTGATGGGAGCCTTCCAGTCCAACAACACTATCGCCGCGGGGGAACTCAGCTTCGCAGTGTGGGGCGTTTTTGATCCAGCCGCAATTCCCAGCCTGACTAACTGGAATTCGACGTATGGCGCCGCTGCGCAGGCCTATCTCAATGCGGCGCAGACCCAGACGTACACTCCGGGCGAGTTCTCTAACGTCCAGATTTATTCTCCGAATACGAGCGATCCCATTACTTGTCCGGCGGGCGACACCTGCGGCGCCACGGCGCCTCCCCAGGAATTCCTGGTCGTCCATACACCGGAACCGCCAACTCCGTTTGTCCTGGGCTTTGACCTGCTCGCGGTAGTGGCGAGCGCTTTCGTCTGGCGGCGCTACCTCGTTCGGCGTACCTCTAACTGACGGAATCCGATTCACCCTGATTCTTACGTTGCCAGCACTAGTAATCATGTCGCGGCGATATTGTAAGTCTCAGGCCGGGCATGCCCGGCGCCCACATCGGGGCCGTCGTAGGAGCAAGCCACGCCTCGCCTTCGTTTGGGTCGGTTTCGAAATCGCCGGGAAATCTTACTACTGTATCCAGCCAAGTGAGTGCGGGATTATGGCCTCGGCGAGGCATGCCCGAAGGCGGGGCATCCCGGTCTAACGGGAGACAGCGGCTCGCCTTTTCACGATAAGCTGCAGGGACAGAAGATTCCTAAGAATTCCGGGGTCGCGCAACAGCACCAGCAGAGGAACCAGGATCGCGAACGCCAACAGAGAAAAGACCACTCCACCGTAATCATGGTGGAGCTTGCCGTGAAGATAAGCCGGATCCACGTAGGCACCGAGCCACGAGAGAGTGGCAATGCGGACTCCGTTCTTCAAGACGACCACAAGAATTGAGGCCAAGCTGAAGCAGATCTTTTTTCCGGGCCCGTTAAGAAAAAGATGAGCTGCGACAAGACTTGCGAGAAACAAGCTGACGGTCGAGTGAATGCCACTGCATTCGGGCGCAACCTCAATGTCCACTCCCGGCAGCGAGAACCGTAGGCCTTCTCTGAACACAGGAATTTGCCCAAGCCTGAAGAGCGCGTAAGCGACCTCAGCAGAACCGGTTTGCAATGCTGCAACGACTTTTGCCAGAAAGACGGCAGGCAGCGGAACCATCATCAAGAGAAGACCTAGCGGAAACGCGGCGGCGCGAAACGATTCCTTGCCATAAAAAAGGAGGAACCCTGCTGCCCATATCAGCACGATGGCAAAGACCATGACGGACAGCCGCCCGGTGTCCCCCAGCCCAAACCAGCTTATGCATCCGGCTAGATAAACCAGGCCTCCCAGTAGAAGCAAAGGCCCACCCGCCACGGGGCAATAAGCCGGCCTGAACAGAATCGCTGACCGCTCTATATAGGCGAAGCATGCGCTAACAACGGGAATCAAAATAATGTAGGAATATTGGCTGTCGCGCCAAGAAAGGGCGCCCAGTTTGCTCAAAGGATCCCAGAACAGGACCAAAGAGAGCAGCCAAAACGACACCAGGCGGACAACTCTAGAAGCAAGCATCACACCCACAGGTTTATACGCTCAATGAGAGTTCCTCGCCGCAGCGGACTCGCCGTTCCTCGGAGAACCGTTCTTGACGGCTAACAATGCGAGCTCCAAGCGGCTGGATACACCGACTTTCGTGAAAATATTAGTCAGATGCTGCTTGACTGTGCGCTCGCTGATAGCACACTCGCGACTGATCTCTTTATTCGTGTGGCCACCGGCGACTTTGGCAATAATATTGGATTCCTGTGCAGTGAGCCCATAGTCCTTCAGCACTCTCGCACCATTTTTGGAGATGGAAAGGAGCTCTCGCAACGTGTCCAGGAGAATCGTGGCACAATCGTTGTCGAACCAATAATGGCCGTCCGCTACAACCCGAATACCTTGCCGTAGCTCCTCCGATGGCGATGACTTCGAGATAATCCCGCGGGCGCCAAGGCGGAATGCCTGGAGTAGCTGCTCTCGTTCAGCGGTAGGTAAGAGGACCACGGTCGGCACAGCAGCGAGATTCCCGTTCATCTCGAGCAGCCCCGGCATTTCGTTCCTCCCGGGCAGATTGAACCCGAGCAGAAGGACATCAGGCTTGAAGCGCGTTGCCAAGGTGGCGGCTATTGAGGCATCGCACGCTTCACTGACAATGTCGAAGCCGGACTGGAAGGTCAGCAGCTTCCGTAAGTCACGGCGAAAAGCTTCTTCTAGATCTGCAATGATGAGGCGGATAACATCTGACTTGTTCCGCATAACCAGATATCTCAATTTGGGGGCTGAGCCCAGAGTGTTATGACCGAAGTTTGGCGCCAGAACTAGCGATGTGTGGCTGGCAGGCGTTACGTGGAATGGTCCAGCTTCTCTGGGCCACACTGGGGTGGCGAAGGCACCTTTGTCCCGTAATATCCTTGGTATTTCGCATAGAGGCGATTGAGTCCTTCGACGCCATTGAGCAAGACACCAATCACATGTTGATGGCCGAGGAGCTTGACGGTTTCGTGGACTGCATCGCGAGGGGTGCGCTCGGCCCGGACCACTAACAGGCTGGCGTCCGTCCTCCGGGCCAGAGACAGCGCATCTGTAAGGGGAATGACCGGTGGAGAATCTATCAGAATCCAGTCGAAGTATTCGTAGAGTTCCTGGAGCACTCCAGGCAGCACCTCGCCCTGCAACAGTTCCGTAGGATGAGTATGGGGAGTGCCGCTCGAGAGAAAGTACCAGCCTAGCGGATCAAGGCGGCGTACCGCCGACATCGGGCTGAGGCCGCTTTCCAAACATTCCGCCAATCCCGGTCCTGTAGGAATTCCCAGTTGCCGAACCAAAGCCGACTGATGAAGATCACCATCGATCAACAACACCGACCGCTGTCCCTTTTCCGACAACGCCGTGGCAAGGTTGAGCGCAATTGTGGATTTGCCGTCTCCCGGCAACGGACTGGTAATCAGAAGACTCCTCAGCTTGCCGGTATTCCAGATCTCGCGGAGGCGCATGCGGAGAAACCGGAAACGGTCAGCGCCGGGGCTGCGAGGATCGGTGTAGAAAACAAGCCGGCTTTCGGGCCCGACGCTAACTTCCTCAACCGGTATCTCCGGCGGCCGACAGGCCCTATCAACACTTTCCTCGGCGCGCTCGAGAAGACCGGGCGGATAATCGTTGATCGGTTGGTGAGACTTCTGAAAGATGTCGAAGTAACGGCTCAAGAAATACCTCCAGGCGAACTACGTCGTTCAAAATCGCCCGGCGGGTTGCGAATTTCTGAATCGGTTCGATTCCACAATAATCCGCCGCCGGCTAGCCGTTCCGGTAAACGTAATACTCTGCGACGGCCACTATCACAACCAAAGCGGAACCAGCCACGCACTCAAAGACCCGCCGCCAATTGCGGCGTCGCTGCTCGAAGGGTGTTTGTACTAATGGAATACTCAGCATGAGCGGAGGTGAGAAGTGAGCAGCCAGCTCCTTCTCACTCTTAAACGACTTATCTCGCTTGTCGACAACAAAAGCGAGAAGGAAACCCAAAACAACCCCGCCGACGATTCCGCCCAGACTGAGTTTAATGCGTTTCGGACCGGAGGGCAAGGTGGGAAGGCTGGGCGGATCGACAAGACGGAAGTGCTGGCCCTCCTCCTGCTTCTCCAAACTCATTGCCAACTGCGACTGTTGCTCCTTGCCGAGCAGGTCGGCGTAGTTTTGCCTGAGGAGATCATAGTCGCGGACGATCGCAGATAACTGTTGCTCGCGAACCGGTGTCAAATTCAAGCGCTGCTGGTATCGTGCAATATCGGCTTTCTGTTGCTTTTCATCGTTGGACAGATTGGCAATCTCCATCTGGTTGGCATCGAGCTGGCTTTTGAGGGGATCAACCGACGGTTCCTCTTGAGCGTTTCCCGGGGTGGCGGCCGAAGTCTGCCGGGGCACTGGTGCCGGCGCGGCTTTTGGGCCTGCCAGTAAGGCTTGCTTATTTGCAATTTCGCGATCGATCTTCACCACGCGTGGATGTTTTGGAGTGTAAGTGGCTAACAGGACGTTTCTTTCGGCCGATAACCGTGTCAAGTCATTCCGCACCAAGGACTCCAGATACAGTTGCTGCTGTTGTGCTCGGGTCAGGCTCGCCATGGTGTTCTGGAGCTGCGTTTGCAGCCCCGTCAGGATTTGCAAGTTTCCCTGCTGTTGCTCGGGCAATTCGCCCAGTGAGCCCATTTTGAAGTCTCGCAGACGCTGTTCCTGCTGATCGAGTTTTGTCTTCGCAGACTCCAGTTCTGCGCGCAAGAAGTTTGTTGTGGTTCCGGCCTGATCCTCCCGCGTTTTTAAATTTTCTTGAATGAACAGTGATGTCAGCCGGCTGGTAACCTCCTGGGACAGGTGTGGATCGGCGGCGGTGAAGGAGATCTTGAACGCATTGAATGCCCTCTGTGGTGCTCCTGCCGACTCAAGGGGAGCGATATCGATGTTACGCCTCATGAGCGCGATGACATCTTCCGGCGCCAAGTGCTGCTTTTCCTTCCCGTAGAGGCCGAACGATTCGATGATCCCGAGCAATCGAGCGCGGGATAGCACTTCCTGCGTCATGGCTTGCAGGGCGGAGGCAATATCGGTGGTTGTCGTCGGGGTCACATAACGTTCCGGCACCTGCTGTTGGACTACCAGGACGATGGCTTCAGAGGTGTAACGATTGGGAAGCAACAGAAGGACACCAATCGTCACCAGAGCCGTGGCACAGGCAGTGGCTAAAACCCACCAACGACGTCGATTGACAAGGCGCAGGACCGAACTAAATCTCTCGCCAAGGTCGCCTTCATCTTCGGTCATGACCACCTACCTCCGGATCACCATTGAGCACACTATTCCAAGTCAAAGAACGGCGGCGGATTTCGTGGCGGCCGTCAGCACTCCGCGCGGCCCGTTCTGTTCAACTGAATATTCAATTCGATCGTCTTTAACGGTCGCATAGGCTATTCGCGCACGCGTCTGAGCGGGGCCTGTAATCCGCCATCGCCCGTTTTCACAAACGAGTTTCATTTCGCTGCGCTGTCTCCACCAACGATTGACTTCGCGCGGAGGAGCGATCCACGCATTTTCATCTCTACGCAGCACCGCCAGACGGTGGAGAAGGCGTATATACGCATTCATGGCTCTCCGTTCCGAAACATAGTCGGGATGAACGATGAACGTGAGTAAGCCATGCGCCTTGGTGACGAGCGCGATTTGTGCCTTCCAGAGTGCATGCGAGTAGTCGCCAAGAATATTGAAGACGGTATAATCCTGACTGGTTGTCAGGGGAATTTCGAGGATGTTACCGATGAAGTAAGGGAACACGGTACAACAACCGCCACGCTGCGCCTCATAATGCGCAACATTGGGAATCGACATATCGTAAGCGATGTTGAGCGCATCATACCAATCAGCGTTCCGATACATTCTCCCGGAGCGGAACCCAAGAGCTTCATACTGCTGAGCGTATTTGTTTATCTGGGCAGCGTGGCGCAGGAACTGTTGCCGGTCGCTGAACAGGTTTCCTTTATGATTTAAGTCCTGGATGTTCAGCTCAAAGTTGCGACCACGCACCTCACTGATGAACTGCTGTGAAACCGGGTACTGGTTTTCCGGAATGACCTGAAACGACGACTTGATGCCAAAGCGATCATCAACATCCATGAGCTGCGAGCAGAACCGCAGGCCTGTCTTTGTTTCGACGTCATGCGACATGCTTACGCAGGATGCTGCCCCTTCAGGCCAGAACCAAATAAACGGGAGCCGCTTCAGGTTTTGCGTTTTGATGGACAACAAGAGAAGGCGCTCAAGGAGGGTCTCCACTGAAGTATCAACCGGCCATCTTGGGAAGCTCAGACGAGGCACATCAAGGAAGAAATACCGCTGGAGATGTTTCCGGACGGAAACGTGCAGTGCCGGACGTGCAAAGTAATACAGTCTTCTGGCGAACGGACTCGATAGTAATCCCGCGTTTCCGGGGTAGCCATTAACCGCATAACGCTCGCGCCGAAGGTTCTCGACAACGTCGACCGGGTCAAACGGCAACCGCAGAGTTGACCCGGAGTAAGTCACATTGTGCGCTAGATCAGCTAACGCGCCCTCGGCCACGTTCTTGCGCGGTCCCGCACAGGACCGCCCGTAGCAGACCATACCGGAGCCAAATGAAAAATAACCCGGCTCCTGCGAAAGGTCGCCCGACAAGGCGAACTTCATCGACGCTTCCGGGCACCGAAAGAAGTCGACTAGCGTCTTATTCATGCGATTTGACAAAACCTCGGTTATCCGTGTGGACTGCTGATTCATTGGCATGCGTGAGCTCAAACCGGCAGGAGAGTGAGTCATTGAGCTTGCAATTCCTGAGCCTCAAGCCGCCGACGTCAGCCAGCGTGTTTATAGACTGCGCTGCCGATGGTGGCCAGGACGGGTCCGGGCGCATAGGTGCATAGCAGCTTTCCGGTTCGGGCAGCCCACTTTGTAGATAACGTCCCGGCTTGACCGGGGCATCTCCAATAGGTGAGGGGCGACCTCGTAGCCCCTAAGCGGTCTTTGAATGTTGCCAGACCAGTGTTATGGCAATCGGTACGGCCCAGATCAAACTGCCGGATATTATCGTTCTTGGCTCTTACTAATGCGCGCCAAAACAGTAACTGAGTTCCACCCAGGGTGCTGTAACTTTTGTCCGATGCGCCGTACTTATAAAGAAGCACGTTTTTATAGCTGAGAGTGAGGATGCCCGCGATAGGTCGGGAATCTTTATAGGCGATGTGCATTGTAACGCTTTCGCGTAAGCAGTCAATAAGCTGTTGAAACCATACCAGTGGCTGCGGAGGTAGCCCCTGCCGTCGTCTAGTCAAGAGCACAAGATAGTAGAAGTGTTTCAACAGCGATTCGGATGTACCACTTTTGTAGGTGAGGGCTGCGCGCTGGGCACGACGAATCTTGCGCTGCACGCAGTTCTTGTGCAAGTTGCTGAACAGCGTCGGCAGGCTAGCGTGAAGGTCTATAGCGTGGGACCAAAAGTACTGATCCCCAACGAAGCCGGCCGCCTGCGAGAAATACGGGTTTGCAGGTCTGAGTTCTACGTATCTTAGGTTACCGTTCCTCAACTCGCGTTCGGCTGCGTAGAGTAACGCATCCATATCTTCCGGGTGATCGACGAGCGGCTCGCAATGATCTGAAAAGGGGAGTGAGACGAGACGACGGCCGGTAAAGAGACTGTTCACGCGGCAAAAAACGACGCCGTTCTCCAGTTCCCGGCCCGGAGGCGATGTTGTGAGGACGAAAGGTTCGTATCGGTAAGCCCTGCGCAGCGCTTCCAGCCAGCCAGGAGTATGAAATACCGAGGCCCTTGGATGATCGAGAATGAAGCTGGACCAGCGAGGGTCGTGGAGAGGATCAATCTGATAGACAGTCATTGCTTGCCCGTTTCACCTGATCGGCTGGCAAAAGCGCTGGCGGACCGGACTCCGGAGTTGAGTGTATGGCTCAGTGGCTGCTGGAGACTTCTTCCACAATGATGCGCTCAGGACGGTCTGCGTCGATTTGCGGCCGGGCGAGGCGTCCCGAGATAGCGTCCAGAAACAGTTGCAGGTATCCACGTATGGTCCGTATGACCTTCATCTTGCTGGCGTCTTTTCTCCTGGAACCATCGAGGCGGAGGGGCACCTCAGCGATGTGCGCGCCCAGCAAGCCAAATTTCAGCAACATTTCGACGACGCACACGAAGCCCTGCTCCTGAATCAGATTGTCGCCATACGCGCCAAGCGAGCGAGCAACGAAAGGCGCGCGGTGGACGCGGTAGAAGGAGCTGAAGGTATCAACTTTCGGCATACCGGGGGTACAGCGCAGGATCAGGTTGGCGCAAAAGCTCAGCGTCTTCCGGAGCAGATTGGTGCCAACGACTTGCCCACCGGGGGCATAGCAGGAGGCCAGCACCACGTCGTAGCCCCCTCTGGCGAGGTGAACCATGCTATCGAGGATGTCGAGCGAACTGGTATTGTCGGCTTCGAGCGTGACGAGCAAGTCGTGAGATCCGGCACCGCACTCGCGCCAGGCGCAGAGAGCGGACCGAAACACCTGCGCCACTCCGCGGTTAGTGCCGTGTCGAATCAGCGTTAAAGGAAGTCCCTGAAACTCCAAAAGAATTTGGGCGCTTGCGTCAATGCTGCCATCGTCCACGGCGATCAGCCGGCAGCTCTCGTGGCGGCTCTGGGCCCATTCCCGGAGAGAGGACAGCAATTCGGGAAGATTCGATGCTTCATTGTAGACCGGGAGAACAAAATGGATCATATTAGGCGGGGACCTCCATCAAGCTGCTCTGCCACGCGATGGTTCTGGTGAGCCCTTCCTTCAGACCGACGCGGGGATGAAAACCGAGTCGAGACTCGGCGCGCGTAATGTCAGGAATCCGGCGCAGCACGTCTTCGTAATTGGCGCCAAGGGAACTATACGGCACCAGCTTCAGCCTCATCTCGTTGCCCGTCGCGCACAACTCGAAGATTAGTTTTGCCAGCTCAAGAATCGTCACTTCCTGCGTGTTTCCGAGGTTAAAGATGGCGGCGGATTCCTGATCGTATTCCACGGCACGGACGATGCCGTCCACCAAGTCATCGATATAAGTGAAGCTTCTGGTCTGTGTGCCGTCGCCGTGGATCTCGATCGGTTCGTCTTTCAAAATGGCGGAGATGAAGACCGATTGCGGGCCTCCCCACCAGCTCAGATGCTGTCGTGGACCGTAGCTGCCGAAGAAACGAAGTATGGTTACAGGGACACCATAGCTGGACTCGTAGGCCAACGCCATGTGCTCATCGAACAGCTTGGACACAGCGTAGGACCAACGCCGGATGGTGGTTGGCCCAATCAGGGAATCGGCATCTTCGCGGAAAGGGACCGATGCATTCTTTCCGTAGATATCTGAAGTGGAGGCGAGTACGACCCGGCGTCTGCCCTCACGAGCGATTTCGAGCACGTTCCTGCCGCCCATGCTGTTGATCTCGAGGGTCTCGATGGCATTCCCATACCTCGGAATTTTATAAGCCGCAAGATGAACCACACAGTCTACGTCGCAAAGAGCAGAACGCATCAGCTCGAGATCACGTACATCCAGCTTATGGAACTGGAAGCCGGCGCATTTCTGGAGATGATCGATGTTGCGCAGGCTCCCCATCGACAGGTTGTCGATGCCTACAACAGAATGGTTGCGTGCCAGCAGGGCGTCCGTAAGGTTCGAACCGATAAATCCCGCTGCGCCTGTAATACCAATTTTCACGATGCACCTACCTTCCCGAGTTCCGGCAGAACTGCACGATCAAGTCACACACGTACGCGATGTCATCTGGAGTCATGGCAGAGTGCACGGGCAGGGCCAGCGAGTCTCGCGCCGCCGCTTCGCTGTTCGGGAGATCCCCCGGGCGATAACCGAGCCCCGCGTAGCAAGGTTGCAAGTGAAGGGGCAGCGGGTAGTAGACCTCGGTGCCGACGCCGTTCTCCTGGAGCCACGCCTTCAGCCGGTCGCGCTCCGAGCACCGAATCACGAATTGGTTATAGACATGGCGAGTCTGATAAGAAGCTGGCTCCGGCAGAGTGACAGGTATTCCGGAACCTCGGAGCAAACTCCGATAAAGATCAGCATTCCTCTGGCGGCCCAGGGTCCAGGAATCAAGGCACCGAAACTTCACTTTGAGGATAGCGGCCTGTAGCGCGTCGAGACGGGAGTTGATTCCGACCCACTCGTGATAGTACTTCTTGATACTGCCGTGGACACGAAGAGCCGTCAACTTTCGGGCTAAGCTCTCGTCGTTGGTCATCATCATGCCGCCGTCACCGAAACAGCCCAGGTTCTTGCTGGGGAAAAAGCTGATGCAACCGATGGTCCCGATGCTCTGGGCCTTGCGTCCGCGGTATTCTGCGCCAATTGCCTGGGCACCATCTTCGATCACTGCACAATCATGTCTTCGAGCCACCTCCATGATCGGATCCATGTCCGCGCAAGCGCCGAACAGGTGAACGGGTATGACGGCCCTAATTGATGCGTCTCGTTCCAAGGCATCGCGAACCTGGCTGGGGTCGATGTTGTAGGTTGCCGGGTCGATATCGATAAACACCGGCGTCGCACCGGCGCGGGTGATGGCGCCGCCCGTGGCGAAGAACGTGTAGGACGTGGTCAACACCCTATCACCCGGCTTGATGCCCACTGCTAACAGGGCGAGAAACAGGGCGTCGGAACCGGAAGCGCAGCCGACTGCGAAGCGCGCCCCAGAGTATTGGGCCAGCAGTTGTTCCAACTGTTTGACCTCATCTCCCAATATGAATTTTTGAGAGTCAACAACGCGGGTTATTTCCGCGAGGATCTCTTCCCGGATCGGCGCGTGCAGCGCCGCCAAGTCGAGCAAGGGAACTTTCTTCGAAGTGGCTACGGTCATATTCCTATCTCCTGGTAGAAAGTGCAGGGGTTACGCTATCTATGTCCATTGAACAGACACAACTCTTCCATCGCGAGGTCTAACCTACAATCATCTGTGATCTCGGCCCCGGGCCCCAGCCAAACTGTCCACCAGCTTGAAGTACAGACTTTTCTTAACGTCCCAGCAGTTGCTCTCTACGAACTGCCTGCCGGCCCGTATCAGGGACTCACGGGCACCGCGGTCGTTAAGCATGTCAAGCATTGCCTGCGCCAAATCGTCTGTATCTTCAGCACGGAAGAACCGGACAAGCGACCGATCAAAATAGTACGCATCGACTTTTGTATTCGAGACGATTACAGGCACACCCAAGGCCATGAACTCCAAGGTTTTGGTGCTAAAGGCCTCATTACCAAAGCCATCCTTGCGCTTAGGCACGATCCCGAGGTCAGCGTCCTCCATTGCACGGGCAATTTCATGCAATGTGCGCACGCCCTTGAACTGAATGCGCTCTTGCAGACCCAGCTTCTCCACCAGCCGGATAAGATCGGGTAGGGCCGGACCGACTCCGTAGATGTGAAACTCCGCCTCGGGGAACTTATCCTTAATCTTGTCGAAGGCCTTGATTGCGATATCCAGTCCTTGATGCCGGTTGAGGGTTCCGGGGTAAATCATTATGGACTTTCCGTCGTGCCGAACACGGCCTTGGGGACGGAACACCGTGCGGTCGGGGAAGTTCAGCAATACCGTTGCCTTTTGCGCGGGAACGGACCGGCTCACGAGTTTGTTGTGCCAAATATCGTTAGCGGTGATCACGTGATTGGCAAAAGCAATCGAGACTTTTTCGATAAGCAGCAAAACCTTGAAGATCAGGGCATCGCTGCTGACTCCGAACTTGCTGGCATAAAGCTCGGGGAGAACGTCATGGATGTCGAGAATGAGCTTCGCACCCATGAGTTTTGGCAGCCAGGCCGTGAATACGAGAAAATCGGGCACGGAGTGGACGTGTACTATGTCGTAGCGCTTCCTTAACTGGCGCCAGCTAAGGACTGAACTTGCGCGAACGAAGAACAGCACGATACGCGCCAGATAGGATAAAGGCGACCGCTCCGTAAAATTCCTGGTCTGAATGCCGGTAACAAGGACGCCTCGCGTTCGCGTCGTCCTTGGTTTGCCGGGTACACGAAGGGCTATTACATCGACGAAGTCTCCGCGCGCCGCCAGGGCTTCGTTGTATCTCATGACCCGCGAGTCTGATTCGTAGAGCGTATACGCTACGCTGCAAACGCGCAGCCTATGGGAGCGGCCTTCCTGGACGGCTGCAGCAGCCGGCATGCCGTTACTGGCTGGAGGCTCGTTCGTACTTTGGTGCAGCAAACTCATGCCTATCGGTCGACGCGCTCAGACTCGCCAGTTTTCCCAACTGGCTGCGAAGCCGTTAGGACCGGCTTACAACAGGCCGTGTGAACCGGCGGTCTCAGGTTGTTCACCTGGAAGGACTCCAGAACCGCATCGACTGCGCGACGGGCAATCCGGACCATCTCGTTGTTATTGAGAGTCGAGTTGACGATCTGGGTCGTGTTTGCCAGAAACAAATTCGCGATTCCTGTCCGCATGGAAGGGACGAGGTCCGAATACCGGAGAACAGGTAAGGGCTGAACCAGACGCTCGCGAAGGACGATCCGCCGCTCCACATCATCCTCTGAGAATTCGGGACAGATCCTCGCCAGATGAGTCCTGAACGTGGCCCAGACTTCGTCGTCGCTCGCCTCAAATAACCGGTCGTCTGGTGCGGTGTATTTTGGCAAATACACGAGATGATGACCTGCAGTTTCCTCAAGCGATACCAGATTCGTCATTTCGATGACGCCAGTAAAGGGCACATCCTGATCCGCGAGGTTCAAGACGTAGAATGGAGTCAATTGTTTCTTGAGTACAAGAACCACGCAGACCATCCCAAGATAGTTGGTGGCATTCAACCGATCGTGATAGGGCTCTGGCAGGCTAGGAGCAAGGCGGCTGAAAACGGGACTGGGCGTGGTCACGATAGCGGCATCGAACCGGATTGTTCCACGGTCTGTGACGAAGTCGATGGCGCCATCTGCCCGGCCCTCGACCCTGTGCACCAAGGAACCCGTAACGACTTCGCCTCCCATTTGTTCAATCTCCTGCACGATTCGGGCAAGTACGGTACGGTAGCCACCGCGGACGTACCCTAATCGTTCGCGGCCTCCGTTTCGGTCACGCGTCGAGAAAAGTCTGGTAATCGTGGCCCATATGAAAGCGGCCGAGGCTTTTTCGCGGCAGGCCCCGAGTTTGCATCGCAGGAGAGGCGCCCACAGTTTTTCATAGTTTCCACGACCGAAGACACGTCGCAGCCAGGTCGCCACGGGAATGTTCTCCAACACCCGGCCACTTCGGATTCGAGACACATAAATAATGCCGAGCGCCAGCCGCAACTTCTCCCACAGCGAAAGAACAGGGAACGTGAGGAAATCCCAACCGTTGCTCAGTGAGTGGAGCCGATCGTCGGCATAGAAGCCAACCTTGGTCTCTTTCCAGCAGAGCTCGGGCGTGAGTTTCAGATCCTCGAGAAGTTCGCGCAACCACCGGTCTGATGTCAGAATGCAGTGATAGAATCTGTCCCAATAAAAGAAGCCGAAGTCCAAGAACGAGGTGAGGCCGCCTACCCGCTCGGACGCTTCGACTAGTGTCACCTTGTGCCCAGCGCTAAGCAGATAGTACGCCGCGGTAAGTCCGGTAATTCCGCCGCCAAGGACACCAATGGATTTGCAGTCTTGGGCGTAGCTGGAGTGATTCATGGTTGACTGTCTCGAAAGTCAGATGTCCGCGATCTTGATTTCACCGCCGCAGATTCCAACGCTGGCAAGCTCGCTAATTTGGGGTCCCAGTAAAGCTGACTGGTTGCGTCGTAGGTTGGGTACACACGGTTGAGTAAACAGTGACGTCCTTCCCAACTCGCGCCAATGCGTAGCCGCGCAGCCGTAGATATCGTTCATAATCAGAGACGCGTTGATTGGTGAATGGCGGGCTCAATTCATCCCTATCCTGAAAGACCACCTGATCGTATTGGTTCATTGCGCGGAAGTCGTCGTTGATAGGGACATTGTTGATAACCTGATACGCCATCGAGTCGATCTTAGGCGAGGATCCGTGCGAGGAAACCTCGGCCGCGAGAATCATGAGGGCGGCGTTCAATGTCGGGCTATCGGTGGCAAGCATGATCCGCTTCGCGTTGCATTGCGCTGCATGGTCGAGTACCGCCCGGGACCTACTGACGCACAGTTCGCTGGGACGGTGAAGAGTAGGGATAGCGGCAGCCGCGATAGCAAAGAACGCAAAAACCGCAAGCGGGGTTGCTGTTCGCAGCGATACGGGAATCGGTTTGCCGGGCATCAGGATGGCCACCAAAAATGGCAGCGCTATAACAACTGGGAACGCATAACGAATCTGCCTGTTGGCGGATAAAAGCACCAGTACACCGAAGCCAGTCAAGATGATTAAAGCCAGAAGGTCGGGCCACCTCGAGGCCAGCCGTCGTGTGATCACCAAATAGGCCAGAGCCACGCCGATTAACAGGAAAGATAACGCGATTCCCGGCGACTCCCGAACAGTATTGCCTAGAAACTGCACGAGCGGAACGGAGTAAAACTTCGCAGCGGGCCCAAACGATGCCATCTTTGCATTTTCAAATGCGGGGCCGCCCCATCGCAGTAAATAGAACCAGCACGGCGACGAGCAGAGCAAAAACGCAATGAGTCCAGCTAAAGCACTTCTTGGACCGTTGTTGCGAAGCCTGATCAAAACCAGGGCCGGTACGATGAGTCCTACAAAATAGAGAAAATTCAATTTCGTCATTGTGCCAAGTGATAGCACTGTAGCCCACAGCACTCCCCGAACCAGAGCACTACGGACCGATGGGCTGTGTGTTCCCGCTTCATAAGGAATGAGGAGTAATGCCGCCAGAGTTGTCCAGGCGCAGAGACTATCCGCCAAAAATCCGGTTGCCGCGACGTGCGCATTTCCTCCTGCGGGCCAAGGCCCTAACGCCACACCCACACAGACGCTCGCTACAACAAGCCAACCGGCTTTGACTCCCGTCCGCAAAAGAAGATATAAACACAATGCCGCGAGGAGCGATGTGACCACGCCAAGTGTTACGAAACACTTTCCGGCTGCGTCCCAAGATGTCGTCGGGCCCCAGGGCAAGCCCAATAAAGTCATGGCCGGAGGCCGGATGCTGACCATTGCGCCGACTCCGTGCACGTCTCTGGTCCAAAAAGACCGGCTGACTGTTATGGACCTTCGCAGATAATCCGAATCATCCCATTCAAACTGATAGGGCCGGTAACTAATAAACGTTGGCGCCACGCAGACGATAAAGAGCGCAACAGCGCCCAACAACTTCTGCTCATGCGGGATCGCAAACACGCGTCGTCCTTGTGCGGAGAGTAGGGTGATTTTTCGTTACTGCCGCTCAGGATCCCGTGCCGGTGAGGCTGGTCGTTTGTGGGCTCGTCGGATCGGAATCCACGACTGAAAGAGTGGCTGTGCGGGTCCCGGTGGCTGTCGGCTTGAAAGTCACACTGATCGTACAGCTCGTTCCCACGGCCAATGTGGTCCCACAAGTGGTGGTTTGCCCAAAGTCGCCCGGGTTCGTCCCCGTCAACGATGTCGTGACCCCTGTGAGCGTCGCCGTGCCGACGTTTCGTAATGTCACGGTCTGC
>Ga0335069_10001391_pt1 | contig 39196 bp, 26 predicted proteins | sample Lox_Sample_11_FD_206714 | JGI IMG/M metagenome (GOLD analysis project Ga0335069, IMG submission 206714) | Soil microbial communities from Loxahatchee National Wildlife Refuge, Florida, United States - Lox_Sample_1.1 | ecosystem: Environmental > Terrestrial > Soil > Wetlands | place: USA...
ACGGTCTCGAACACCCGCTCTTTGAAGTGCTGGCGCACTTCGCTCACCACCTGCTGCGAGAGCTTGGTGCGGCCATCGTACATTGTCATCACCACCCCCGTCAATTCCAGGCGCGGGTTGGCGCCGCTGTCGTGCAATTGGGACATGACGCGGTTGAGCATGGAAATGCCTTCGAGGGCGAAATATTCGCACTGCAGCGGCACCAGCACGCCGTCGGCGGCCACAAAGGCGTTGAGCGTCAGCAAGCCGAGCGACGGCGGGCAATCCACGAAGACCACGTCGTACTTCTGCGTCTCCAGCACCGGGCGCAGCGCCCCGGCGACGCGCTGCAAGTGATTGTCCGAGCGCGCCAGTTCAAGGTCGGCGCCGCACAAGTCCACCTCGCTGGGGATTAATTCGAGCCGCTCGAAAGGCGTGGTCTGGATTTTGTCCAGCAACCCGCCCTGGCCCAGTAACGCCAGGTAAGCACTGGCGCCCGGCTTCTTCTCCAGCCCCACGCCGCTGGTCGCGTTGGCCTGCGGGTCCAGGTCAAAGAGCAGCACCCGCCGGCCCACCGCGGCGACACACGCCGCCAGGTTGACCGCCGTGGTGGTCTTGCCCACGCCGCCCTTCTGGTTGGCAACCGCAATAACTCTGGTTGGCACACGGGAGGTGTACCGGAGGTCGCCCTCGGATTCAAGCCTGCGCCGCGGCAACACTTTTGCTGGCGTTTGCGCCGGGGCCATTGCATCCTAACGGCATGAATTTGATCCTTTCGACTCATAACGTGACTTTGACCAAAGCCATCGAAGCTCACATCGTCAGCCGAATCACCAAGCTGGAGCACCTGGACCGGTTTGCCATCAATGCCCGCGTGACGCTGGAGCATGACAAGACCAAGGCGCCCGAGCGGCAATTCTCGTGCTCGATCCAGTTGGCGGTGCCCGGCCCGGACCTGTTTGCCGAGGACGTCGAAAGCGATCTCTACACGGCCATTGACCTGGTCGCCAAGAAGATCGAGCAGCAAATCCGCAAGCGGCATAACAAGTACAAGGCCCGCAAACACAAGGTGGCCTCCCGCACTAAACGCAGCCGCCAGGAAAAGGGGCTGTGAGGCGATTCGTGGATGGCCTCCTCGACAGACCTGCGGCGCATCGGGACCATGAACCTCGGCGTAGCGGCGTCTCGGCAGAGCGCCGCTGCCTGGGCTACGGAAAGCCAGCGGCGCTCTGCCGAGACGCCGCTACGACGCAACACGCTACCGTCAATGCTGTTTCTGACCCCCTCGATGCCCTCTCCAGCAGAGCCGAAACCGCGTGAAACCCACGCAAAACGCGTGAAAATTTTACCCACTCAAGGGGTCGGACATCTCATTTTCCTAAGGAAATCGGGGTATGGGGTGCTGGCACCGCCATTGCTAGCTAAAAAGCACAAATCGGGTGACAGCGTGGACGGCCTCGGTCCGGTTCGCGGTCTGTTTGCCATAGAAACATTGCACAGAAACCAGTAGAGAAATATGAAGAACCTACGTAAGAAGATCGGGGCTTTCACTCTAATCGAGTTGTTAGTCGTCATCGCAATCATCGCCATTCTGGCGGCCCTGCTGCTCCCCGCTCTGGCCCGTGCCAAGGCCAAAGCGCAACGCATCAGTTGCACCAACAACCTCAAACAAGTCGGTCTGGCCTTCCGCACTTGGGCCATTGACAACGACGGAAACAACCCGATGACCGTTGCGGGTGGCGGCACCACGGCGGCGGCCAACGACGCGGGCGGCGCGATGGGCGCGTCTGCGGCAGCCAGCTACGAATATCACGTGTTCCGTTGCATGTCGAACGAGCTCTCCACGCCCAAGATTCTCTATTGCCCGGCGGAAATGGACGGCTCGCTGAAGTACAACGCCACCACGTTCGCCTCGTCCGTCGTTCCCGGTACGGCGGCCCAGGTTCCCTATTACAGCAACACGAACATCAGCTACTTCATCGGCTGGGATGCGGTCGAGACCTCGCCGCAGATGTTCCTGGACGGTGACCACAGCATGGGCGCGAATACGTCCCCCAACACCACGACCGCCGCAGCGAACCCCTACCGGAATAAGTTCGTGGCCATTGGCACCAATGCAACCACGGCGCCGCTGAACTCGGTGGCCTGGACGGACAGCTCGCAGCATCAGAAGCAGGGCAATGTCGGCATGGCTGACGGCAGCGTGCAGGGCTTCAGCATCAACGCCCTGAGGACCGCGGCCGCGAATACCGGCGACACTTCGCACGCCACAGGAACTCCGGGACCCAACGTCTCGGGCAACAACCGCCTGATGTTCCCTGGCTGCCCGGACACCACGAGCTCGTAGTCGAACGGGTCACACCAGCTCGCCTGAGCTGGCAAGCATTTCAAAAGGCATCCGAAAGGATGCCTTTTTTATTGGTTCTCGACGCCGCCGGGCGCCAGTAGGCATTTTGACCGTGTATGGTCCCCCTGGCGGACAAATCGGCGCCCGTATCCAACGGAGCGGCGCCGCCGGCACTTTGGCAAGCGTGGCTGCTCTCAGCCTTGCTGGTCCTGCTGGTTATCGCCTTGTACTGGCCCGCCACAGGCCATGACTTCGTCAGCTTCGACGACAACGAATACGTCACCGCGAACCCGCACGTCCAGGGCGGCCTGAGCTGGCAGGCGGTCCGCTGGGCTTTCGCCACGCCGGTCTCGTGCAACTGGCATCCGGCGACCCTGTTGTCCCACGCTCTGGACTGCCAGTTGTATGGTCTGAAGCCCTGGGGACATCACCTCACGAGCCTGCTGCTCCACGCGCTCAACACCGTGCTGGTGTTCGTGCTGGTCCGGACGATGACCCGCGCGACCTGGCGCAGCTTCTTCCTGGCCGCCCTGTTTGCCGTCCACCCGCTCCGCGTCGAGTCGGTGGCCTGGGTCGCCGAGCGCAAGGACCTGCTCAGTGGGTTATTCGGACTGCTCACCCTGTGGACGTATGTTCGTTACGCAGAAGCCCAGGAAGCGAAGGCAAAAGCCCGGAACGGGGAACATCCAACATCCAACATCCAACATCCAACATCCAATGAGCCGCCCGACGCTCCACGCACCACGCGCCACGCTCCACTCTTCTACGGTCTCTCGCTCCTCTGCTTTGCCCTGGGGCTGATGAGCAAACCGATGCTGGTCACGCTGCCGTTTGTGATGCTGCTTCTGGACTACTGGCCGCTGAGGCGCTTCGCCAGTCTTGAGTCTAAAGTCTCAAGTCTTGGGTCCGCGCCCCACGCACTGCGCACTACGCAGCACGCAACACGCAACACGCAACACGCAACACGTCTTACCCTTCTTGACAAGGTTCCTTTCCTCCTCCTCGCCGCCGTCATGAGCGCCGTGACCCTGGTCGTGCAGAAACAAGGGGGAGCTGTCCGAGCCTTCCAGGCGTATCCACTGGACGTGCGCTGCGCCAATGCGCTAGTTGCCTATTGCCGCTACATCGGCAAGCTGCTTTGGCCTGCTGGGCTGGCCGTTTATTATCCGCACCCGGGCCACTGGGCGCCGGGACTTGTGGCGCTGGCGGCCGTTTTGTTGGGGACGATTACGGCCCTGGCGGTGGTCCTGCGGCATCGGGCGCCGTTCCTGCTCGTGGGCTGGCTGTGGTTCTGCGGCATGCTGGTGCCGGTCATCGGCCTGGTGCAGGTGGGTGGACAGGCCATGGCCGACCGCTACACTTATCTGCCGTGCCTGGGCCTGCTGCTCGTGGCCGTTTGGGGCGCATACGAGCTAGCCCGGACATTTCACTTCGGCAGGGACGCCTCGCCGAGGCGTCCGACTTATGCCGCCGGCGGACGCCTCGGCGAGGCCTCCCTACCCCTCAGCCTGTTGTCGTTAGCCGGGGCGGCGGCAGTCCTCGCCTGCTGCGTAACCGCGCGCCAGCAACTCCATTACTGGCAGGACAGCGAGGCCCTGTTCCGGCACGCGCTCGACGTCACGGCCAACAACAGCCTGGCGCACAACAGCCTCGGCACCGCGCTGGACGCCAAGGGCCAGGTTGAGGAGGCAACCAGCCAATATCGTGAAGCCTTGCGGCTGCGGCCCGGCTATCCCGAGGCGCACTACAACCTGGGCAACGTATGCGCCAAGCAGGGTAAAATCGAGGAGGCCATGAATCATTACCGCGAGGCCATCCGGCTGAACCCCGCCTACTGCGAGGCGCACTACAATCTCGCCAACCTGCTTGCCGTCAATGGCCGGCCCGCGGAGGCGGTCGCGCAATACCAGGCGGCCATCAGCGCCAATCCTGATTACGCCGACGCCCACTTCAACCTCGCGATGCTGCTGGCCAGGTCTGGCAAGGCCGATGAGGCAATCGTCGAGTTCCAGCAGGCCATCCGCCTCCGGCCCGGCGACGCCGATGCGCACAACTTCCTGGGCCTCGCCCTGGCCGGCAAGGGCCGGCTCGACCAGGCGATCAGCCAATACAGGGAAGCGATCCGCCTGAACCCCGACTACGCCCAGGCGCGCATCAATCTCCAGCGCGCGCTGGCGCAGTGATGACGCGGCGCCCCGAATCTCTCCCCTGCGTTCTTAGCGCCCTGTGGCCGGTTTCCGCGCGCGCCAAGTACGGGTCTCATCCTGGCAGGGCGGCTTCGGGTTTCGGGTTTCGGCCTTCTTTCGGCCTTCGGCCTTCGGGCTTCGGATTTCCAGCGCCCTGCCTTTGCTCTCGCATTGCCCGCGGCTGACGAATACCCTTGGCATGATGGGTAGCGCGCCGCCCCCTTCCGAACTCGCACTGATGCACGGCCCAACACCACCCACGGTTCGGCCACGCTGGCAAAGCTGGGCGGTGGTGATTTTCCTGGTGCTCCTTACCGCCGCGCTCTACTGGCCCGTGACCGGGCACGGCTTCGTGACCTACGATGATGGGGACTACGTCACCGCGAACCGTCACATTCAGGCCGGCGTGAGCTGGCCGGCGCTGGTGTGGGCCTTCGGGCACCTGCATGGCGAGAAGACATACTGGCATCCCCTGACGTGGGTCTCCCACATGGTGGACTGCCAGATGTTCGGCCTGAAGCCCATGGGCCATCACCTGGTGAACCTGGCCTTCCACGCCCTGAACGCCGCCCTCGTCTTCCTCGTATTCCGTTGCATGACGGGCGCCTTCTGGCGGTCCGCGGCTTTGGCCGGGCTCTTTGCCGTCCATCCGCTCCAGGTGGACACAGTCGCCTGGGTGGCCGAACGCAAGAACCTGCTCGGCGCCCTCTTCTGGTTGCTCGCAACCTGGGCTTACGTCCGCTATGCGGAAACAGGTGAGAGGGCGGAACATCCAACATCCAACATCCAACATCCAACATCCAATGATTGTGCTCACGCCCCACGCTACACGCTTCACGCTCGACGCTTTTACCTCCTTGCCCTCCTCTTCTTCGCCCTCGGCCTGATGTGCAAGCCGGTCCTGGTGACGTTGCCGTTCGTGCTGCTGCTCCTGGACTACTGGCCGCTGGCGCGCTGGCGCAGTCTTGAGTCTAAAGTCTCAAGTCTTGAGTCCACGCAACACGCAACACGCAACACGCAACGCGCAACACGCCTCCTCCTTCTCGACAAGCTGCCATTCCTTTTCCTGTCCGCTCTCTCGTGCCTTATCACCCTGCTTGGTCACCGGCAAATGGGGTTGCTGGTCGCGGCCCACAAGCTCTCCGTCCAGGCACGCCTCGAGAATGCGGTGGTGGCCTACGTCCGCTACCTGGGGAAAGCCGTTTGGCCTTCGCACCTGTCGGTCTTCTACCCCATTCCCGACGCCTGGCCAGCCTGGGCGGTGGCCGGGTGCGGGGCGCTCCTGCTGGCCGTGTCGGCCCTTGCCATCCTTACCGCTCGCCGCCGGCCTTACCTGCTGGTCGGCTGGTTCTGGTTCCTGGGCGTGCTGGTGCCGTTCATTGGCCTCGTCCAGGCTGGCGCCCAGGCCATGGCCGACCGTTTCGCTTACCTGCCGCTCATTGGCCTGCTGATGGCAATTATCTGGGGCGCCCATGCCCTGCTGTGTGGCTGGGGCTTAAAAGCGGCGATAGGCTGCGGGGTAGGGACGCCTCGCCGAGGCGTCCGTCCCGACCAGAACACGGACGCCTCGGCGAGGCGTCCCTACCCGTGTGGAATACTCGGCCTCGGCGGCGCAATCCTGGCCTTGGCGCTGGTGGCCTGCGCCGCCCTGACCCGGCACCAGCTCGGCTATTGGCAGGACAGCGAAGCACTCTTCCGCCATGCCCTTGCGGTAACCCAGGATAATTATATCGCCTGCATCAGCCTGGGCGCCTCGCTCGACGCCAAAGGCCAAACGGACGAGGCCATCCGCCAATACCAACTCGGCCTGCGCCTAAAGCCCGACTATGCCATCGCCCATAACGACCTTGGCCGGGCCCTGACCAGGAAGGGCCAAACGGACGAGGCGATGCGCGAATACCATGAAGCCCTGCGCCTGAATCCCGACTACGCGGACGCCCACTGCAACCTGGGCACCGCCCTCGCCGCCCAGGGCCAGGCCGACGAGGCCATCGCCCAGTTCCGTGAGGCCGTTCGCCTGGACCCCTACTGCGGCGATGCCTTCTATAACCTCGGAAACGAATTGGCCCGGAAAGGCCGCGTGGACGAAGCCATCCACTCTTACGAATCAGCCATCCGCGTGCAGCCTGGCGATAGCGAGGCCCACTACACGGTAGGCAATGTGCTGGCAGGCGCAGGCCGAACCGAAGAAGCCATCGCCCATTTCCGGGCGGCCATCCTCGCCAAACCCGAATACGCCGACGCCCACTTCAATCTCGCCATGCTGCTTGCCCGGAGTGGCAGGACCGGCGCCGCCATCCCCCGCTTCCGCGAAGCCACCCGCCTCCGGCCCGGCGACGCCGACGCCCACAATTACCTCGGCTTGGCCCTGGCCGCGAACGGCAGCCTGGACGAGGCAGTCAAGGAGTACCACGAAGCCCTGCGGCTCAAGCCCGACTATCCTGAGGCCCAAACCAATCTCCAGCGTGCCCTGAGCGTCATTCACCCGGACCCGACGCAACGTTAATGGCCCGCATGGCTTCGTATCATGAGAAGTGACCCCTCACCGTCCGCGCCCTCGTGGGATCGGGCGCGTCTGGTCAGCCTGGGGCTTGCACTGATCACGCTGTTGGTCTATTTGCCGGTATTCTTCCACGATTTCATCGTGCTGGACGATCCACTGTACATCTCCGCGAACCCGATGGTGCAAGCCGGCCTGACGTGGGCTGGGGTCAAGTGGGCGTTTATCGGCTTCCACCAGGCCAATTGGCATCCGCTGACCTGGCTTTCCCACATGCTGGATGTCCAATTGTTCGGCTCGAGCCCCGGACCGCTGCTCCTGGTCAACGTCCTCTTTCATGCCGCCAGCGCTGTGTTGCTCTTCCGCATCTGGTGGCGCATAACGGCGCAATTCTGGCCCGCCGCGTTCATCGCGGCCGTCTTCGCCTGGCACCCGATGCGTGTGGAGAGCGTGGCTTGGGCCTCCGAGCGCAAAGACGTGCTGTGCATGCTCCTCAGCCTGCTGGCGTTATGGTTCTACCTGGGTTTAGTGGAACGAAAAGCCAAAACCCAGAGCGGTGCTCTACGGCACTATGGTCTCGCCGTCGGGTTCTTTGCCCTGGGCCTGATGGCCAAGGCCATGTGGGTCACCTTTCCCTTCGTCTTGCTCCTGCTGGATTACTGGCCGCTTCAAAGGTGGTCCCAAGCCCAGCAAACCGGCGGCCCGCCTGCGACCGGCGTCGAGCTTCTTCGGTTGGTCCTGGAAAAGTGGCCGTTCTTTCTCCTGGCGGGGCTGTCCTGCGTGGTCACATTCCTGGCACAGTCAGGGAGCTACGCCGTTGTGACTCTGGGCCTGGTGCCCCCAGGCGTGCGGTTGAGCAACGCAATCACTTCTTACGCGCAGTATCTCCGCCAGATGTTCTGGCCGGCAGACCTTGCTGCTTTCTACCCGCTGCCCATGTCAATTTCGCTCTGGCGACCCGTCGTCGTGGCCGCCGCCTTGCTTGCCCTGTCCGGGTTGGCTTGGGGTATGCGACGGCGAAAGCCTTACTTGTTCGTGGGCTGGTTCTGGTTCCTGGGGACGCTGGTGCCCATGATCGGCCTGGCGCAGGCCGGCATTCAAGGCAGGGCCGATCGCTACACCTACCTGCCCTCAATCGGCATCGCGGTCGCTTGCGCCTTCGCCCTAAGGGACCTGGTGGCGCGGTATCACGTTCCGGCGACGGTCACGGGCGCGGCTTCCGTGGTTGTGCTCGCGTCATCCATCCTGGTGACGGAGCACCAGTTGCGGTTCTGGCGCAACACCGAGACGCTGATGGTCCGGACGCTCGCCGTAACGCGGGATAATTTCATGGCCCATTCATTGCTGGGCACCTACTACAACCATGAAGGGCGCACTCGCGAAGCGCTGACGGAATTCCGTGAGGCCTTGCGCATTCAGAAAGAGGCTGTGGCTCGGATTCCGGCGCTGGTGCAGCAAAGTCTCCCGGTTCACCTGCTGCTTGGCGCCGCATTTGAACGGGAAGGGAATCTTGATGAGGCTTTGGAACAATACCAGGACGCGCTGCAGATTGCCCCAGCCAGCCCACAGGCACACAACAGCCTCGGCAACCTGCTGCTGACGATGAACCGCCCGCGTGAGGCGGAGGCGCAGTATCGCGCGGCAATACGGTTGGCTCCCGGCGACCCGGTGGCGCTCTGCGGCCTGGCCCACGTGTTGATCCAAACCGGCCACTTCGAGGACGGCGCCAGGCAATACGAAGAAGCGGCTCGTCTCAATCCGGCAGACCCGGCGCCGGATTGTTCCCTGGGCAAAGCCTTGCTTCGGCGCGGGCAAAGCGCCCAGGCCATCAGCCACTTTCGCGAGGCCTTGCGCCGTGACCCGGCAAACATCCAGTCGCTCACGTTCCTCGCGCGCGTGCTGTCCTCCGATCCGCTGGAGGCCGTTCGCAACGGCGCGGAGGCGCTGCGGTTGGCCCAAAAAGTGAACACGCTCACAGAGAACCGGGAGCCTTTCGTGCTCGACACGCTGGCCATGGCCTACGCCGAGTCAGGCTCCTTCAGCCAAGCCCAAGACACCCTGCAACGGGCCATCGAGATTGCACACGCGTCCGGCCACGACCAGGATGTTGCGGAAATGCAGGACCGGCTGACGCTGTATAGTGCTGGCCGGCCATTTCGCCAAACCTCGCCCCCGCCAGCAGTTCCCAAATAGGAAGAGCGGCGCAGCCTTTCCGGCAGGCCAGGATGATACGCCTGCGGGTTTGCCGAAGCTTTGCGCACCACGCCCGAGCCCCCACGGTGGCCTCTCCGAAACATCGGCAGGTCCACTACTAAACCCCCAGTAAACCCCTCGTATGCCCCTCGTATACCCCTCGTATTTGAAATACGAGGGGCATACGAGGGGTATACGAGGGGTATACGAGGGGTATACGAGGGGTTTAGGAGGGAATATCGGGAGCTTGCTTCCTCGATTGCGCGTGAGATGGGACCATAAACCAGGTCGGGACAGTAACATCCAACCTCGAACATCCAACATCCAACATCCAGGGGCCGACGCCGCAACGCTCATTGGTCGTTGGAGGTTGGAGGTTCGAGGTTGGATGTTCCCGCGGTCCGTGGAAGGGACAGGGAGTGCAATGGGCCGGAAATCGAGGGGGGCGTGGATCGCCCGTGCTCGGGGGCGGCAGCAATCAAAGGGGGCAGAGCGCCCAGCCGGTCGGGGGTGGCTGCGAGGCGGGGGCGGACGCCTCGGCGAGGCGTCCCTACCTGACAGCGCTCGCGGCGGCCGGGACTGACGCCGGGTGGCCGGCGGCCGCAGTCAGCTCGATGATGGATCGCAGGGTGGTCGCTGGGCGGAACCCGGCCACCCTGGCGAGTTTATCGATAACGGGCTTGCGACGGCGCATGTCGTCGAAGCCAGGCCCGTATGCCTGGGTGTAGGGGACATATTGGAGAGTTGAATGCGAGCCCAAGACTTGGATCACCGTCGCCGCCAGGTCGCTGATGGCGATCTCCTCCGTGCTGCCCACGTTGAAGACCTGGCCCCGGGCTTGTGGGCAATGTGCCAGCCGCAGCAGGGCTTCGACGGTGTCTTGCACATAGCAGAAGCAGCGGGTCTGCCGGCCATCGCCATAGATCTGGAGCGGTTGGCCACGGCGGGCGGCGGCGATGAAGCGCGGCAGCACCATGCCGTATTGCCCGGTCTGCCTCGGGCCGACTGTGTTGAAGAGGCGGGTGATGATCACGGGCAGTGACCGCTCCTTCGCATAGGCCAACGCGAGGAACTCGTCCATCAGCTTCGAGCAGGCATAGCTCCACCGCGCCTGGTAGGGCGGGCCGATCAGCAGGTCGTCCTCCTCGTCGAACGCTTCTTTGTGGCTTTTGCCATAGACTTCCGAGGTCGAGGCCAGAAGCACGGGGGCGTCGCCCCCGGCGGCGGCTTCGAGCAGCACCTCGGTCTCGTGGAGGTTGGTTTGCAGGACGTGGATGGGCGAGCGCACCACCAGGTCCACGCCTACGGCTGCCGCGAGGTGGTAGATCATTTCGGCGCCGCGCGCCAATTGCGGCAGTTCCGCGCAGGCCGAGACTCGCGCCTGGATGAAGCGCAGCTTCGGGTGCGCGCGCACCGCGTGGAGGTTTTCCACGCTGCCCGTCGAGAGGTCGTCCACCGCTACGACCGGCTTGCCATCCGCGAGGAGGCGCTCGACGAGATGCGAGCCGATGAACCCGGCGCCGCCGGTCACCAACACGTGCCGCGGGTTGGCCGGTTGCGCGTTCAAGGCCGAACGAGGTTCGTGGACACGGCGTCGAGGCTTTGGCTTTGGACCTGCAGTGTGGGCAGGGGCGGCTCGGGGTTCGGAGCGTGGATGTCGTAGTGCTGCACGAGCGCCTTGGCAATGGCTTCGGCCAATTTCTGCCGATAGGCGGGGTCGGCGATGCGCCGCGCCTCGGTGGGGTTCGAAAGGTAGCCGCCCTCGACCAGGATGGCGGGGCGGTTCTGCGCCCGGAGGACGCTCAGGTAGCGAGCCCGGCGCACGCCCCGGTCGTTGCGGCCATTGACCTGCAGCAGGGCGCGGTGCACCCAGGCGGCCAGTTGCACGTTCTCGGCGTCGAAGGCGTTGTTCGGGAAGATGAGGCCAGGGTCATCGTCGTAGCCGCGCGTCAGGCTGGAGAACATGCCGGCGGGGGTGAGGCAGTAGGTTTCCAGGCCCGACTCGCGCAGGTTGGCGCCGGCGGAGTTGAAGTGCAGGCTCAGGAAGAGCCCGGCCTTGTGGTCCTCAGCAAAGGCGACGCGATTCGAGAGGGAGATGTGGACATCGTTCGTGCGCGTGAGGAAGACCTGCCAGCCATTGGTCGAGAGCAGGCCGGCCAGGCGCTGCGCCCAATCCAGTGTGTATTCCCGCTCGTAGTGGTTGCCCAGGATGCTGCGGGTGCCCGAGTCCTCGCCTCCATGTCCGGGATCAATGACGATGCTGGGGTTCGTCTTGAGAAAGGTCACTGGCCCGTTTGCCATGAGCGGTTCGAGCGTCTTCTTGAGGTCCAGCGAATGCACGAACGGCTGGCCCTGGACGACTTCCGGGGCGAAGCCGAGGCGGCATTCGAGGCCGTCCCATAGCAGCGCCTGGGAGCCGGCGCGGAGCACGAAGACGCCGTTGCTGGTGACCAGCGCGTAAGCCGGCGTGGGAGCGGCCGAGACCTGGCAGGGCGCGGACAACCCGGCTGACTTGCACCAATCCTGAAGGGGGACCCACGTCTCGAACACCTCGCCAGTGGACAGCAACGGCGGGGCGGGCGCGGGCGGCGGCTCGGCCGGCGGTTTCGGCGGAGGCGCGGGCGCGGCGGGTGGAGTTGGTGCCGGCGCCGCGGCCGGCTGGGCGGCCAGAGCCGGAGTGTTCCAGTCCGCCGCATTGGGATCCGCCCGGTGCCTGTCTGCGGCGCAGCCCGCTGCCAGGACGGCGAACAGCAGCGAGCCGGCGGCGATCAGGGCGGAACGGGGGCCTTTGCGCAGACGTAACACGCTGGCACTCTACGCACCGGGCGAGTTGACTCAAGCCGATTCGCGGGCGTGGCTGCGATGCCGCCGTGCGATTACCAGGCAAATCCGAAATCCGAAGCACGAAATCCGAAACAAATCCAAAAGCTCGAACGAGCAATGACCGAAACCTGCGGCCAGAGAAGGTTTTGAGCATTGAGGATTGGAGCATTGCGATTTGTTTCGGATTTCGGGTTTCGGATTTCGGGTTTCCGCCAGGAACGGGGGCCGTTGCGCAGATGTAACACGCTGGCACTTTTACGCACCGGGGGGCTTGACTCAAGCCGATTCGGGGGCGTGGCTGTAATGCCGCCGTGCGATCACCACCCAAATCCGAAATCCGAAGCACGAAATCCGAAACAAATCCCAATGCTCCAAGCCCAAATGCTCCAAGCCTGTCAGGCGCGCGGACGTTGTTGTCCGCCGGCCCTGGACGAAGCCGCGGAGGCGGGCAGGAATGCCCGCGCTCCAGGCACGTTTCGGCCATTGCTGGTTTGAGCCTTGGGATTTGTTTCGGATTTCGGGTTTCGGATTTCGGGTTTCCGCCAGGGAGGACCGCAGTACTGTTCCGCCCCGCCCGGCGAACTTCAGAGTTTCCTCGCTGCGGCACTCGAATGCGCCCTTGCCCATAGCACGGGCCGCCGCCATAGTCCCTTCGAGTTACGGCTCAGCCAACTGCCCCTTGCGAATACTTGTCGCCATCACGGGAGCCAGCGGCTCCCTTTACGCCCAGCGCCTGCTCGACAATCTCGATCCCGCGCAGCACGAGGTCCATGTGGTCCTGAGCCAATACGCCCCGGCGGTGATTGCCGAGGAGCTGCCCGGCGGCCTGCGTCTGCCCGCGAGGGTCGCCGCGCATAACCTCCGGAGCATGAACGCGCCCTTCGCCAGCGGCTCGAACGCCCCCGACGCAATGGTCGTCATCCCTTGCACCATGGGCACGCTGGGCCGCATCGCCCACGGCTACAGCGAGGACGTGCTGCTCCGGGCCGCCGACGTGGTGCTGAAGGAGAAGCGCAAGCTCATCCTGGTGCCGCGCGAAACGCCGCTGAACCTCATCCATGTGAAGAACTTCGAACTCCTGATGCAGGCCGGGGCCACGATTCTGCCGGCCAATCCTTCATTCTATTCCGGTCCGAAGACAGTGGAGCAGGTGGCGGATACGGTCGTGGCGCGCGTGCTGGACCATCTCGGAGTTGAGCACAATCTGGTGCCGCGGTGGCGCGAAGAGCGGGAATAAAGGCGAGGATGGAGGATGGAGGATGGAGGATGGAACATCGGGGGTAGAGGATTGAAGAAGGAGTTTATATGGCATTGATCACGAGCTTTCGCGAGTTGAAGGTCTACGTGGCTGCGCGCACCGAAGCACAGGTCATCTTTAAGCGCAGCCGGAACTTCCCGCCCGAGGAACGCTACGCCCTGACCGACCAGATGCGCAGGTCTTCGCGGGCGGTGAAGGCCATGATTGCCGAAGCATGGGGGCGGCGCAGGTATCCGGCCGTGTTTGCCAACAAGATAGACGAGGCGCTCGGCGAGGCCACCGAGACCCAATCCTGGCTCGACGACTGTCTGGACTGCGGCTACATCTCGGCGGACGAATTCGCGCGCATGAACGCTGCCTGGCAGAGCATCGGGGCGATGCTAAACAGGATGATTGATCGAACCGACGATTTCTGCCGCGCAGTTCGGCCCTGACACCGTGGGTGCCTGCCGCCGGTTCATGCCATCCTCTATCCTCCATCCTCGATCATCGTTGGCTCAGACGATCCGCAAATGGGCCGAGTTCGTCCGCTTCTCCCACACCCTCTTTGCCCTTCCCTTCGCCCTGGCGGCGATGGCCGTCGCGGCCCGCGATAACCGGGGCTGGCCGGGGTGGGGAAAGTTCCTCCTCATCCTCGCGGCCATGGTCTGCGCCCGCACCTGCGCGATGGGCTTCAACCGCGTGGCTGATCGTAAGTATGACGCGCTGAACCCCCGCACCGCGGGGCGGCACCTGCCGAGCGGCAAGGTCAGCCTTCCCGGCGCGGTGCTGCTCTGTGTTGTCGCGGCTGCCGGGCTCATCGGGGCGAGTTACCTGCTGAACCCGGTCTGCTTCTACCTGTCGCCGGTGGCGCTCGTGGTGATTTGCTTTTACTCCCTGACCAAGCGGTTCACGGATTGCACGCATTTCTATCTCGGCCTGGCCCTGGCCCTGGCGCCTGTGGGCGCGTGGCTGGCCGTCAAAGGCGTCCACGTCTCGGCTATCGAGCTACTGCAGATGTTCGTGCTGGCGTGCGCGGTGGTCCTCTGGCTGGTGGGCTTCGACATCATCTACGCGCTGCAGGACTATGAGTTCGACCGCCAGCAAGGGCTGCATTCGCTCGTGGTGGCCTGGGGGCCCAGGAACGCTCTGCAGGCCGCCTTTCTGTCGCACTTGGTCATGTGCGGCCTGTTGTTCCTCTTCGGCCTGCTGTGCCGGTTTCGCCTCGCCTACCTGGTGGGCTGGCTGATCATCGTGGGCTGCCTGGTGCTCGAGCACTGGATTGCCCGGCGCCGCAGCCTGAACTGGATCAATGTCGCTTTCTTCCGGCTCAATGCCGTGGTCAGTGCGGTGTTCCTGGGGGTCACGCTCACGGAGGTTGTGTTCAAGGGCGGGTTCTGGCTGCGGTAAGCGGCGATGGCTCGACGTGCTATCTCGATTAACTGAGCGGGCGCCGCAGGGTCCTGAAGCGCGGCAGTCCTGTGCCGCTTTGTTCGGTGACAACGTTTGTGCGGTTCGGGTGTCTAAGCCGGTTGAGATGACAGACAGATTGAAGGTGGTTGTACGGAGCACTGCCGCCGTGGCCGTGCTGCTATTGGCGCTTTGGGGCACCTGGTCCTTTGCGTATCACCGAGGCTTCGATTACGGCTACGCTCAGGGCGGTCGCGAGGAGTTCCTTCGTTGGAAGCAGGAACCAACGAGGGTGGGGAGGGACTGGGACGGGATGATCACCGGGCACCGCAACATGAAGGAGACGGCAACCGTTACAGTCGGTGAGTCCAAGCCGTCGCCTGTCAATGCGTGGTCAACTCCCTTTACCGCGACCGGCGCTGTCACCGTCTCAAGCAGCGGGGCACCGATTAAATGAGCAGGGTCGCTGAGAGAGGATAGCCGTATCCCTTTAGCGGAGCGCGGACATTCTTGTCCGCAGCACCTTCCGAAGCCGGGCGAGGCCGGACTGCATCGTGCTGTATGGCGACGCTCATTGCTGCGGACAAGAATGTCCGCGCTCCGGGCGTCCCCGCCGCGGCCTATTCCTGATCCTGGCTGGGATGGAGGCCGAACTGCACGAGTTTGGCTTTCATGGTGATCCTGGAGATGCCCAGCCACCGGGCGGCCTTGGCCTGGTTGCCTTGCGCCTGGTGGATCGCGCGCGTGAACAGCTCGCGCTCGGCGTCTTCGATCACCCGCGAATGAATGTTTTCCATGTCTCCGCGCCGGGCCGCCGCCAGAAGGTCATCCACGTGTTCGCCGAAGGACTGGGCCGCGGAATAGCCCGGGGTGCTCGTCTTGCTCAGCGCGGTGCGCACGTGGTCCAGGTTGATGGTGTAGGTTTGCGCGAGCAGCAGCGCCTTGCGGACCACGTTCTCCAGCTCGCGCACATTGCCGGGCCAGCTTTGCGACTGCAGGAAGTCCATGGCCTCGGGATGGATGGAGGGATTGGGATTGCCCAGCTCCGGGCCGTGCTTTTGCAGGAAATGGCGCACCAGCTCGGGGATGTCCTCGCGGCGGTTGCGCAGCGGGGGCAACGTGAGCACCACCACGCTGAGCCGGTAATAGAGGTCCTCCCGGAACTGTTTCTGCCGGATCGCCGCCTCCAGGTCCCGGTGCGTGGCGGCCACCACGCGCACGTCCACGGAGATCGTCTCCTTGCCGCCCAGCCGTTGCACGCATTTCTCCTGGAGCACGCGCATCAGCTTGACCTGCGTGCCCAGGGTCATGTCCCCGATCTCATCCAGGAAGATCGTGCCGCCGCTGGCCTGCTCGAAGCGGCCGATGCGGCGCACCTCGGCGCCGGTGAAGGCGCCGCGCTCGTGGCCGAAGAGTTCGCTCTCCAGGAGCGTCTCGGGAATGGCGGCGCAGTTGATGGCGATGAAGGGAGCATTGGAGCGGTCACTGTGCTGGTAAACCGCCCGGGCGATCAGCTCCTTGCCCGTCCCGGTTTCGCCGCGGATGAGCACGTTGACCGGCTTGGTGGCCACGCGCCCGATCTCCTTGTAGATGGCCTGCATGGGCGGGCTGCGGCCGACCAGCGCGGTCTGGGCCGTGCCCGGTCCGCCCAGCGCGACGGGTTCAGACATCAGCCGGTTGCTGTCCGCGGCCTTGCGCACGAGCTCAATCAGCTCGGGCACGTCGAACGGCTTGAGCACGTAGTCGTAGGCGCCGAACTTGGTCGCCTCGATCGCCGTCTCGGTCGTGCCGAACGCCGTGACCAGGATGATCGGCAGGCGCGGCTGGAGCGTGTGCAGTTGACGCACGAGTTCCAGGCCGTTCAAGCCGGGCAGTTTCAGGTCGGTAATGACGACGTTGAAGCGTTCCCGCGCCGCGTGCGCCAGCCCCTGGTCCCCGCGGCTGTCCACCGCGACGGAATGGCCTTCCTCGACCAGCACGCGTTGCAAGGTCTCGCGGATGCCGGTGTCATCCTCAATGAGGAGAATACGGGCCGCGCTGCTCACGTGTTGGCCTGCGGCAGCACGATCCCAAAGGTGGTCCCGTGGCTGACTTGCGTCTGGTACTGCAGCGTTCCTCCCTGCTTCTGCACGATGCGCGCGGCAATGGACAGGCCCAATCCCATCCCGCTGTCCTTGGTGGTGAAGAAGGGGTCGAAGAGCCGCGTCTCAACCTCCGGCGGGATGCCCTTGCCGGTGTCCGCCACTTCGAGGACCACGACGTCGGACTCGCTGTTGCCCAGCCGCTGGCGGTCAGGGCGGGCGCGCAAGGTGATCGTGCCGTGGCCGTCCATGCTCTCGACGGCGTTCTGCACCAGGTTGATCAGGGCTTGCTTAAGCTGCGCCGCATCCGCCTGGACGCAGAGCGCCGCGGAAGGCTCGCGCACCAGCCGGATGCCCCGCTTGGACAGCTCGGCGTCGAACAGGGCCGCCACCTCCTGCAACGGGCGCTCGACGGGGATGGTGGTCAGCGCCGGCTCGGCGGGCCGCGCGAAGCGCAGGAAATCCGTCACGATCCGCTCGAGGCGGACGATCTCGCGCTCGACCAGCTCGATGTCGCCCCGTTGCGGCGAGCCGCGAGGGACCTTCTTCTGCTGAATGAACAGCGCGGCCTTGATCGCGGTCAGCGGGGTGCGGATTTCATGCGCTACCCCGGCCGCAAGCAGACCCAGCGCGGCGAGCTTCTCGTTGCGCTCGGCCAAGGCCTGGCTTTCCACGAGTTTCACGCGCAGGGGAGCGATGATGTCCCGGTATAAACTGGCGGCCAGGGCCAGCCCGAACAGGAACAGCAAAGCCACCAGTCCGAACACCGAGAGCCGCAACTGGGTCAACGTCCGGTTCGCGTGCGCGAGCACGTCATTCCGTTGCTCGTAATGAACCCGGGCCAGGTCCAGCCCCAGGTCGTAAAGGCGCCGGGACTGGTCGAAGAACCCGTTGTATTCGGCCATCGAAGCGCTCGCTTCCCCGCTCGTCTCCATGCGGTTGTGGAGCTCCCGGGCTTTCTGGACGTAAACTTCGCAGGCGGCCTCCATTTGCTTGAGCACCTGCTGCTCCAGGCCGGGACGCAATTTCGCGGGCTGGGTCTGGATCCACGTCCTGAGTTCGCCGCTGGCTTTCAGGAACTCCTGCCAATAGGCCGGCTCGCGGGTGCTGGCATAGCGCCGCATCTGGTCGCTCGCATAGCGCTGCTTGTCCTTGAAGCGGTCGGCGATCCTCATGCTCTCGACGTCCACCTGGCCCAGCCGCGCCCGCGTTTCCTCCCCCTGCTTCTGCGAGCTGACGGTGACGCCGATGATCAAGGCGCCCAGCAGCGCGAGGGCCAGCCCCAGCGCCCATAGCCTCACCTTGATCGTGATGTTCACCGCGCCGATAATAGACCACCTAAACCCGCGCGGGACAAGCCTTTCCGGGCAGGAGCACAGGTGCAGGAGCGGGGGAAACATCCAACATCCAATGGGCGCTGCGGGGGCCGTCGTTGGATGTTGGATGTTCGATGTTGGATGTTGGATGTTGTTGGGCCGTTGCAGTTTCCCGGCCCGGCACTAGACTGTGGCCCATGAGATCCTCACTGGTTTGCGTTCTGTCCTGTGCCCTGGGCATCGGCACTCGGGCCGACGAAGGGTTGTGGTTGTTCAACCAGCCGCCGCGCGAACTGCTGCGCGAGCGCTACGGCTTCGACGCGACGCCGCAGTGGCTTGAACACGTGCAGAAGTCCTCGGTGCGTTTCAACTCCGGCGGCTCGGGCAGCTTCGTCAGCGAGGACGGCCTGCTGATCTCGAACCATCACGTGGGCGCCGACGCCTTGCAGAAGCTGAGCACGCCGCAGAGGAACTATCTCCGCGACGGGTTCTTCGCCCGCACGCGGGCGGAGGAAGTCAAGTGCCTGGACCTGGAGCTAAACGTCCTGGAGTCAATCGAGGACGTGACGGCCCGCGTGAACGAGGCGGTGCCGAAGAGGGCCGATGCGGCAGCGGCCTTCGCGGCGCGGCGCTCGGTCATCGCCGCGATTGAGAAGGAGTCGCTCGAGCGGACGGGTCTGCGGTCGGACGTGGTCACGCTTTGGCTGGGCGGCGCTTATCACCTTTACCGCTACAAGCGCTACACGGACGTGCGGCTGGTCTTCGCGCCCGAGCAGCAGATCGCGTTCTACGGCGGCGACCCGGACAATTTCGAGTTCCCGCGCTACGACCTCGATATTTGCCTGCTGCGCGCCTATGAGAACGGCAAGCCGGCTCGCGTGAAGAACTTCCTGCGCGTGTCCCGGGCCGGCTCGCGGGAGGGGGACCTTGTGTTCGTGTCCGGCCACCCCGCGCGCACGAATCGCTCGCTCACGCTGGCCGAGCTGGAGGAGCTGCGCGACCAGTTCATCCCGTTCCGCCTGTGCACGCTCAAGCAGCGGGAGGTGCTGCTCAGCAACTGGAGCGCCCGCGGCGCCGAGAATGCCCGCCGCGCCCGGGAGGACTTGTTCGGCGTGCAGAACTCGCGCAAGGCCTACGATGGCCGCCTGGCCGGGCTGCTCGACCCGGAGATGATGCGGATCAAAGCGCAGGACGAAGCCGACTTCAAGGCCCGGCTCGCCGGACAGCCCAGTGGCGCCGAGGCGCTGGACGCCTACGACAAGATCGCCGCGGCCACGCGCGTGCTCTCGCGCCAGGCGGTCCCTTACGCGCTGCTGGAGACCGGCGTCGGCTTCAATTCGGACAGCTTCCACATCGCCCGCACGTTGCTCCGCGCCGGCGAGGAGCGGCCCAAGCCTAATGGTGAGCGCCTGCGCGAGTTCTCTGAGTCCGGGCGCGCCTCGCTGGAGCTGGCACTCTTCTCCGAGAAACCCATTTACACCGATTTGGAGACGCTGATGCTGGGGGATTCGCTGACGTTCCTGGCCACGCGGCTCGGGCCGACCAACGCGCTGGTGCAGCGCGTGCTGGCGGGCAAGCCTCCGCGCGAGCGGGCCGCCGAGCTGATTGCCGGCACGAAGGTGCGCGACGTCGCCTTCCGCAAGCGCCTCTACGAGGGCGGCACAGCGGCGGTGGACGCGGCACACGATCCCATGATCGAGCTGGCGCGCACCGTGGACCCCGAGGCGCGCGCCCTGCGCAAGGAGGAGGAGGCCCAGGACGAAATCCGCCACCAGGCCCACGCCGCCATCGCCCGCGCCCGCAACGCAATCCTGGCTAACGTGAGCTATCCGGACGCCACCTTCACGCTGCGCCTCTCGTTTGGCACGGTGAAGGGCTACACCGAGGATGGCAAGCCGGTGCCGGCCTATACGACCTTCGCCGGCCTCTACCAGCGGGCGGCCGAGATGAAGGAGCGCGCGCCGTTCGACCTGCCGCCGTTGTGGTTAAAGCGCAAGTCAGCGCTGGACCTGAAGACCCCCTTCAACTTTGTCAGCACCTGCGACCTGATCGGCGGCAACTCGGGCAGCCCGGTCGTGAGCCGCGCCGGGGAGTTCGTGGGCATCATTTTCGACGGCAACCTGCAGAGCCTGCCGTGGGACGAGCAATACAGCGATAAGGAAGGCCGCTCCATAGCGGTGGATTCGCGGGCCATCCTCGAGGCGCTGGAGAAGGTTTACCGGGCGAAGGGACTGGTGAGCGAACTGGTGGGCGGACAGAGGGGCAATCAGTGAAGGCCGAAGGCCGAAACCCGAAGGCCGAAAGAAGGCCGAGGCCCGAAATCCGAAGTGCGGTGTGACTGCGGCGATTTCGGCTGAATTGGCAGTTGGCTATTGGTTATCGGCGATTCGCAAGGCTCCATCTTCGGTTGCGGGTGTGCCGCCCTGGGCTCTTGGCGCTGTTGGCAGTTATCCCTGGCCTCGGCAATTGGCTCCCGAACTTTGATCTGCCGCGCCTCGCAGCGGCCTTCGGGTTTCGGCCTTCTTTCGGCCTTCGGGTTTCGGATTTCGGGCTTGTCTCCGCAACAACTCTTCCCCGGCGTTGTCGAACGTCTTAGTCTCGCATTTGTTTGAGACAAAAGGCTTCCGCGGCGACGCTATAGAGGGTGGATACCGGGTTGCCGGTAAGATGGATGAATTGCCACAACAAGACGATTGGCAGCAATGGCTGGATAGCCACGCGCCGAAGTTCCTGCTCTTCGCGCGGCAGCAGGCGCGGTGCGAGGCCGACGCCCAGGACCTCGTGCAGGACGCGGTCGTTGAGGCCTGCCGACGCCAACTGGACGGGACGCCGCCGCCGCTGGCGCTGGTCTTTGCCACCATCCGCCGCCGGGCGATTGACCTCGCCCGCCGCGAGGACCGCCGGGCGGGACGCGAGTTGCTGGCGGCGGAGTCGATGCCCGTCGCCTGGTTCGACACGAGTGTGGAGCAGCGCGAGCGCAGCCAGTTGATCCAGGATGCCATGAACCGGCTGCCGGAAATCTATCGCCAGGTGCTGACGCTGAAAGTGTGGGGCGGGCTGACATTTGGGCAGATCGCCGAAGTGACCGGGGTGCCGGCGAACACGGCCGCCTCCCGTTACCGCTATGGGCTGGTCGAGCTGCGCAAGCTCACCGGCGAGGTGCTGGCATGAACGAGACCGATCATGAGCTGTTTGAGGCCGAGCTGCGCAAGCTGAAGCCCGCGCGTCCGCCGGCGGACCTTATGGCCCGGCTCCTGGAAGCGCCCAAAGGCGTTGAAGCCGGCCAACCTGCTGGCGCCTCCGGCTCGCGCGCTGTTGGCTCGTCTCATGTCAGCATCAGCATGCTGCTCCGCTGGCTGGCGGGCGCCGCGGCAGCCACCGCGCTGGTGAGCCTTCTGCTGGCTGTGTGGCAGCACCCGCGAAAGGACGCGCAGCACGCCAAGGCGGCCCCCGTCTCACGCCGAAACGTGCCGGAGGCAGAGGACATTGAAATTGACCGGCAGTTGGTAGGGCTGTTCGACACCGTGGCGAAGTTGCCCAACGGCGAGCCGGTCCGTTTCCGGTGCCGGGAATGGGCCGATGAGGTCGTGCTGCGGGACGCGGCGCGTGGTTTGGTCATCGAGCGCCGTACTCCTCGCTTGGAAGTCGTGCCTGTAGGCGCGGAGACATTCTGAGACGGACCGATGCAGAAGAGCACCACAGATGGACACAGATGGCCACCGATGCTTAACGCACAGAGTGCCTTGATATGAATACGACAACTTGTTTGCAGAGAATGAAACCCGCCCGCTGCGCGGCGAGCGACACGATTCACGTTCCAACCTTCACGAAGCCCCGTCTCCGCGCGGGACAATACGTTCCCGCCTGCCTGCTGGTCCTGGCGGGCATTCTTTTGGCCGGCACTATTCACGCGGCCGTGACGGCTGGCGGGGGCGGTGGGGGCGGCTCTGCGGCGGTGGCGGTTCAGTCCGCGCCTGGGGGCGGAGGCTTCGCCGGCGGCAGCGCGGAGTCCAATGCGAGCGCGGTGTCCGCCGCCGCCCCGGAACAGGAGTCTGACGCTGAGACGCCGGCAAGCCATGGCCGGGGCTGGCTGGGCGTCGGGGTCGAGGAGGCCTCGGAGGCGCTGGCTTCGCAGCTCAACCTCGCGCCCGGGGTGGGGCTGGTGGTGACGTATGTGACGCCGGACAGCCCGGCGGCCAAAGCCGGCTTGCAAATGAACGACGTGCTGGTCGAGTTCGAAGGCCAGCCGTTGGTTCACCCGCAGCAACTGCGCAAGCTCGTCCAGGTCCGCAAGGAGGGCGATAAAGTCGAACTGGGCTTCTATCGTGGCGGGAAGAAGCAGACGGTGTCCGTCACGCTCGGCAAGGCGCCGGCCGGCTACGGGTTGTTGGAGGATGGGGAAGCCCTACGGGGCGACCTGGCGGGGCTCAGGCGTCAGTTCCGGGCCTGGCCTATGGGCGACGCCTGGCGTGACGCCATGAACGCCTACCGCGATCAGATGGGGCACATGAAGATTGACCGGAGCAAAGTGGAGGAGGAGGTGCGCCGCAGCATGGAGCAGGCGCGAGCCGCGGCCGAGATCGCCTTGCGCTATTCGACCAACGCCGCCTCGTCGGCCGTGGCCAGCGTGCTCAAGGAACTCCAGCACTCCGGCCTGATGCCGGACAACAATGCCTCTGTAACGGTGCGCAGCTCGGGCGACAAGGTGCGCAGCGTCGTGAAAGCCGATGAGTCCGGCACTTACGTCATCGTGAGCAATCCCAAGCCCCGGCTGACGGCTCACGACAAGGACGGCAAGCTCCTATTCGACGGAGAGATTGATACGCCTGAGCAGCGCGCCAAGGTACCGCCGGAGGTATGGCAGAAGGTCGAGCCCATGCTGGACAAGCTGGCGCCCAAGGCCGAGGAGGACTCCGTGGGCCAGCGCCCTGCGCCGCCGCTTCCTCCGCGGCCGCCCGTGCGACCCCTCGCCCCGGTTCCCGCCGCGCCGGACACAACGCTTTGAGCCCCTCCCTGAACCGGGGCAACATCCAACAACCAACATCCAACCTCCGACCTCCAATGAGCGCCGCGGGGCCAGTCATTGGATGTTGGATGTTCGATGTTGGATGTTGGATGTTCCCGCGCCGGCCTCGTTCATGGGGCGCTATGCGTGGCCAGAACCGTTCGAGGCTCTTTGGGTTTAGCCCAACCCCGGGCCGATCCGCTCCCGCATCCTGGCGACTTCGCCGATCACGGTAACGGCGGGCGGCGCAAGCTGCGCCTGCTGGAGCTGGCTCGCGATCGTGCCCAGCGTCCCGGCCACGACCGACTGCCGGCGAGTCGTCCCGCGGCTGACGACCGCGACCGGGGTGTCCGCCGAACGCCCGTGCGCCACGAGGGCAGCCGCAATTTGCGGGATGTGCGCCAGGCCCATCATCACCACCAACGTGCCGGGCGTCCCGGCCAGTTGCGCCCAATCCAGCTTGTTAGACGGGGACTGCGGATCATCGTGCCCGGTAACAATCGTGACCCTGGAGACGCCGCCCCAGGTTAGCGGAATCCCGGCAGACGCCGGCACGGCGTGGAAGGAGGAGACGCCGGGCACGACTTCAAAGGGGATGCCCGCTTCAGCCAGCACTTCGGCCTCCTCTCCCCCGCGCCCGAAAACGTAAGGGTCCCCGCCTTTGAGGCGCACCACGCGCTTGCCCTCGCGCGCCTTGGCCAGCAACAGCGCATTAATCTCGTCCTGCGAGACCGCGCGCGTGCGGTCGTGTTTGCCGCCGTAAATGACCTCCGCCGCCTGGGGCGCGAACCGGAGCAACTCCGGGTTGACCAGGCCGTCATAGATCACCGCCTCGGCGCTACGGAGCAGTTCCATCCCGCGCAACGTAAACAGTCCCGGGTCGCCCGGCCCGGCGCCGACGAGATACACGATTCCGCCAGATGCCACAGCCCCAGTCTCAGGCAGGCAGGCGCTACGTCAACCCCAGAGCCTGAGGTAGCCGGGACGACGCAATCGAAGAACGGGAGCGCACGCGCTCTCGCGTGGGGTTTTCCGCGCCCTCGCGGAAAACAGAATGGGCCGGTGCGGCTAATGGCCTGCTGGTCTTCATCGCGTAGCAATGGCGTGAAGTTAGCCGTGGCGCTTCAGCCCGGGAGCATGCCGAAACATATCGTGCCGTCGCGTAGCGGCGATTGATGTCCACGGCTGCGAGAGGCGCCCCTCGGTTTCATACGCCGCCACCCGGCGCCTGGACATCGGAAGCTAAGCCCGCCTTGGGCTGAAGCTCCACGGCTACCCTCAAAGCACCGCTACGCGGCGACGAAGGTCTCCCGCAGGAAGGAGTTTTCGCACACCTATCGCAGCAAAACCCCGCCTGATTGGGCTTTACCGCCCAGGCGCTCCCCTCAAGCTCAGGTGTGTCCCGTTGTTAGACGGCAAACGCTCCCTAGCAGGACACGCGCCGGTTCTTGGGCGGTAAGGGCCTCGATGCGCCGCACCATGCCGCCTTAGCAAGTCCACTGACATCGTCGTTATGGAGTGCGGCACCAGCCGGCGAAGGCTATGCCGCAGTCCCCGAGGAGATCGCCGTTGGGGAAGCACAACCAACTTCTGGCTCGCAACCTGCTCAAGCATGGCGTGGCTGGCCCCACGAGGAACCCGAATGGCTGTCAATTTAAAGATGAAAGCGTCCATGGCACCTCGGGCTGTTCGACGATGGACGGCGACCTCGATCGCCAATTCCCACGTGCAGCGCACGGTGAACCTCTTGCCTGGTAAGGGCCCCCTAGGCAACGATCAGCCGAGAGGCGCGGTTTCGAACGGAACGGCGACCGGTTTTCTGGCGCGGACCTTTGCCATCCCGCCGCGATCACGCGCCGTGGGACCGGCGACGAGCGGCCAGTCAACCGCGCTGGAGAAGCGACACAAATACCGCGCGGATGTGGATGGCCTGCGAGCGCTGGCCATTCTGCCAGTTATGCTATTCCACGCGGACCTCGGATGCAGTGGGGGCTTTGTCGGCGTGGACGTGTTCTTTGTCATTTCCGGATTCCTGATTACATCGCTGATTCTGAGCGAGATTGACGATGACTCATTCTCCTTGGCTGCATTCTGGGAGCGGCGAATACGACGCATCCTGCCGGCGGTGTTCCTGGTTGTCGTGGGCACTCTTATCGCCGGTTGGGTCCTGTTTTTGCCGAAGGACCTCGAGTTGCTTGCCCGCTCGGTGGTGGCCCAGTCGATGTTAATGTCCAACCTCTTCTTCTGGCGGCACTCCGGCTACTTCGACGTCAGCAGCGATACCATGCCGCTGCTGCACACCTGGTCCCTGGCGGTCGAAGAGCAGTTCTACCTGCTCTTCCCTCTGGCGTTGGTCCTGATGGCGCGAGATACACGGTGCCGCGTGGCCGGCATCATTCTGGCGCTGTGCATTGGGTCGTTCGAACTCTGCATGCTGGGCAGCGGCTTCTGTCCCTCAGCAAACTTCTACTTGCTGCCAACCCGAGCGTGGGAGCTGATGCTAGGCGCCCTCTTGGCCAGCGTACGAAACGCCAGGCTGACCATTGCCTGGTGCAATGAAGCGGCGAGTCTAGCCGGTGCCGGGCTCATCCTGTACTCGGTCTCCTGCTATACGCGAGAAACCGTGTTTCCCGGTTTGGCAACCCTTCTTCCCGCCTTCGGTGCCGGCCTGATCATCTTCTCCGGCGGGGCAAGACTCACGCTGGTCGGCCGCGTGCTCGCGCTCAAGCCAGTAGTTTTCATCGGCCTCATCTCGTACCCTCTTTATCTTTGGCATTGGCCGCTGCTGGTGTTCACGAAGTACGTCAGCATAGAGCCGCCGGGCTGGCGCGTGCGGGTCGTGCTGCTGCTGATCAGCGCTGTACTGGCGACCCTCTCCTGGAAATTGGTGGAGATACCCTTCCGCAAACGACGGCTTTGTCCCCGGCGTTCGCAGCTATTTGCCTCCGCTGGTGTCGCCGTGCTTTTATTGCTCATCCTCGGCTGCGGAGTCTATTTGAAACACGGAGTGCCTTCCCGGCTGCCGGCCCAGGCACTGGCATACCAAAGTCCGACCTTTGACACTCCTTTTTTTAAACGCAATTTCTTTACCAGCGGCAAGTTTGCCGAACTCGGCGCCCAAAGAGCAAACCAACCCGTCGAATTCATGCTCTGGGGTGACAGCCATGCAATGGCGGTGGCCCCCATCCTGGATGAATTGGGCCGGAGGTTTTCAGTGCGGGGCGTTCAAGCCACGCATCCGGCAACTGCTCCCCTCTTAGGCCAATTTCACGTCGTCCATAGAACGGCAGGCATTAATGCACCCAATTTTGGACAAACCATCGTGGACTTTGTCGCCAAAGAACACGTTAGAGCAGTTGTCATTGCGGCAAGTTGGTCCTATTACCGACCGGCTGACGTGGTTGGCGCCCGGCTTGCCGCGACGGTTCAGGCCCTCCTGAAGTCGGGCGCTCATGTTTATGTCCTCAAAGACGTGCCGGATACGGGCTTTGACGTTCCCCGATTCGCAACGCTCACGGCCCTTCGCCACGGCTCTCTCGCCAATTTGTCAGTTTCTCCTGTAAAGTACGCTGCCGACAATCATGACTACGAACCCGTCTTCAACCACTTGTCCCAGATGGGCGCAACCGTTCTGGACACCTCAAAATACTTGTTGAACGCCGAAGGTCGTTATGACGTGATGCGCGATGGCAAGCTGCTGTACTCCGACAACGCACATCTGACAGCGGAAGGCGCAAAGCAGTTGGCTCCGATGTTTGAACCCCTATTCCACACGAGATAAAGCGAAGCCGCGTTGGTGAACGTTAACCGGGAGTTTGGACACGCAGGCTTGCTTAGAGCTTACCGCCCTCACCTATCGTTTTTATCATATCCTCGCATCCGGCTACGAACCGGACGACTTCCGTGCCTCTGGCCGCAGCGTCAGATCGCAAAGTCCGTGTACTCCGGCTTCACCAGTTCACCCGGGGGGAGCAGCATGCCGGCGGCGACGGTGGCATTAAGGTTGGGGGCAATGAGGATGAACGAGCCGGTCAGGCGGTTGGCGGCGTAGCCGTCGAAGACCAGGGGCGCGGAGGTGCTCAGGCGCACGGTGCCGATGTCGTTGAGGCCCAGCTCGGGCGGGTCGGGTTGGGGTTCGAGCGAGGCCATGTCCATCCGGTCCTGGATCTGGGTGGCCAGCGCCTGAACGGTCCGGCTGGTGTGCTTGAGGAGATACTTGCGCCCGGGCTGCAAGGCGCGCGAGTGTATCCAGCACACCCTGGCCTGCAAATCGGCGCTCGCGCCCGGTAGCTTGTCCGGGCCAACGATCATGTCCCCCCGGCTGATGTCCAGGTCATCTTCGAGCACCAGCGTGATGGATTGCGGGCAAAACGCCTCCGCCAGCTCGCCGTCGTGGGTCCAGATTTGCTTCACGCGACTGGCTTGCCCGCCGGGGAGCACCATCACCGTTTGTCCCACCCGCACGATTCCGCCGGCGATCTGGCCGCTGATGCCGCGGAAATCGTGCAGCTTCGGGTCGGAGGGATGGAGGGGCCGGTTGACCCACTGGATGGGCAGGCGGAAGCCGTTGAGGTTCCAGTCACTGCCGATATGCACGCTCTCGAGGTGGCCCAGCAGGGTCGGTCCGTTATACCACGGGGTATGGAGCGAGGGCGTGACCACGTTGTCCCCGTGCAGCGCGCTGACCGGGATGAACTGCACGTCCTTTACCTCCAGGCGCGGCAGGAAGGCCTCGAACTGGTCCCGTATTTCGATGAAGCGCTCTTCACTCCAGTCCACCAGGTCCATCTTGTTGACGGCGAAGACGAGGTGCGGAATGCCCAGCAGGGAGGCGATGCAGGTATGCCGTCGGCTTTGCTCGGTCGCGCCCTCGCGCGCGTCCACGAGCACGATGGCCAGGTTGGCCGTCGAGGCGCCCGTGACCATGTTGCGGGTGTACTGCACGTGGCCCGGGGTATCGGCGATGATGAACTTGCGCCGCGGTGTGGCGAAGTAGCGGTAGGCCACATCGATGGTGATGCCCTGCTCGCGCTCGGCGCGCAGGCCGTCTGTGAGATTGGCCAGGTTGATCTGCCCGGCGCCGGTCAGGTCCGCTGACCGCTCCAGCGCCGCGAGCTGGTCTTCCATTAACGAGCGCGAATCATAAAGCAGGCGCCCGATGAGTGTGGACTTGCCGTCATCCACCGAGCCGCAGGTGTTGAGGCGGAGGATGTCAACCGGATGATGGGCAGGGAGGGACATGGGGGAAGCTTAGAAGTATCCGGCGCGTTTGCGGTCTTCCATCGCGGCTTCGGACAGATGGTCATCGGCGCGGGAGCCGCGCTCGGTGACGCGCGCCGCCGCCAGCTCGGCGATGATGTCCTCGACGGTAGCCGCCGGCGATTCAATGCAGCCCGTGCTGATGATGTCGCCGATGGTCCTGACCCGCACGAGCAGGTCCTTCACCTGCTCGCCGTCCCGGGGCGGAAGCAACTCGCTGACCGGCAGCCATTGGGCCTGGCGGCGCACGCACTGCCGCCGGTGGCTGAAGTAGATGCCCGGGACTTCGAGCGCCTCCTTGCGGATGTACTCCCAGACGTCCACCTCGGTCCAATTGCTCAGCGGGAAGACGCGCATGTTCTCGCCCGGGTTCAGCCGGGTGTTGTATAGGTTCCAGATCTCGGGCCGCTGGTTCTTAGGGTCCCATTGGCCAAAGCTGTCCCGGAAGCTGAAGAAGCGCTCTTTGGCGCGGGCTTTCTCCTCGTCGCGCCGCGCGCCGCCGATGCAGCAGTCAAAGCGGAACTCCTCGATGGCGGCGAGCAGGGTGGGGATTTGCAGGCGGTTGCGGCTGACCTCGCCTGGCACGGGCTGCGCGATGCCCTGGGTGATGGCGTCCTCGACCGTGCGCACGATCAGCCGGGCGCGCAGCTCGCGCGCGCGCCGGTCGCGAAACTCGTTCAGCTCGGGGAAGTGGTGCCCGGTATCAATGTTAAGCAGCGGCATCGGGATGTCCGAAGGCCGGAACGCCTTCTCCGCGAGGCGCAGCAGGCAGATGGAATCCTTGCCGCCGGAAAAGAGCAGTGCCGGGCGCTCGAACTCGCCGGCCACCTCGCGCAGGACGTGAATGGCCTCGGTCTCGAGGTATTGCAGGTGGTCGAGGTGGTAGCTGGGCATGGCGAAGCGTGGCAGAACTCAGCCCGACCGATGCAGAAGAAAACCACAGATGGACACAGATGGACACAGATGGACGGCACCAAACGCCAGCCTGGCTGCCGTCGGGCCCAACTCACTGTGGACTGGAGGCAAGGCGGCTGCTCCAACGTACGAGTCCGGCCCCTCATATCTGTGTCTATCTGTGTCCATCTGTGGTTTGAACTGAATGATTCCCGCTCAGGCCGCCGCAGGCACCCAGCGCGTATGAAGCCCGCACTCGCGTTTCTCGTCCGCCTTGGCTGGGTCGTGGTAGTCCCATTCGTTGGGCAGGTTGTGCGCCGCAAGGTAGTCCTCCATCTCGCCGTCGCTCCAGTGGAACACGGGACTGACCTTCAGCGTGCCGAAGTTGGGGTCCGGGGAGACAATGTCCAGCCCGGCGCGGTGGGGGTTCTGCACCTTGCGCAGGGCGGTGAACCAGAGGCGCGGCGCCAGCTCCTTCATGCCGCGCGCAAAGGGCTCCAGCTTCATGAGCGCGCTGAAGCGCTCTAACCCCGGCTCGTCGTCGGCCACCGGCAGCGGACCGTAGAGGGCATCGCGGCGGGCGGCGGTCAGGCTCGGCGCCAGGACGCGGAGGTTTAGCCCGAGCCGCTCGCGGAGCGCCTCGGCGTGGCGATAGGTCGCCGGGCGATTGTAACCGTGGTCCACCCAGAGCACGGGGATTTCCGGCCAGACCTGCACGCATAGGTGCAGTAGCACGGCTTCGTATGGGCGGAAGTTGGTGGTGACCACGGCCCGAGCGTCAGCCTGTGCCAAGGCCCAGGAGATAATATCGGCCGGGGACTTGAACCGCAGCTCAGCGTTCCACGAGGCGAACTGGTCGGGTGTCATCGCGCGCGAAGAACTCGGGAGGCGGCTCGCGCGGAATGGCCCATCGCCCTTTGGTAGGGACGCCTCGCCGAGGCGTCCGCCGCCGCCACGACACGGACGCCTCGGCGAGGCGTCCCTACCTGGCAGAGGACCAGATCGCTCACGGCCAGTTCGTGGCTTCGCTCTGCTGCGGCCAGAGCGCGCGCGCGACCCAGTCCCCAAAGCGCTCGGCGGGGCGCCGCTCCCTGGCGTATCGCTCGAAAAGCGGGCGAAGCTCGGTGGTGATGTCCGGGTCCTTGACCATCTCCACGTAAACGCGGGCGAGCCGCGTGCAGGCCTCATTGCCGCCCAGCCAAATCTGATACCGGCCCGGCGCTTTGCCCACCAGCCCGATCTCCGCCATGTATGGCCGGGCGCAGCCATTGGGGCAGCCGGTCATCCGGATGGTGATTTCCTGCCCGCCCAGGCCCAGCTCGGCCAGCAGTGCCTCCAGCCGCGTGATCAGGCTCGGCAGGTAGCGCTCGGCTTCGGCCAGGGCCAGGCCGCACGTGGGCAAAGCCACGCAGGCCATCGAGGCGCGCCGCAGGAGGCTGCCCTGCCGCTCGGGCTCGGTCTCGACCCCATGCGCCGCGAGGAGCTTCGTGATCTCATCCCGCTGCGCGGGGGCGATGTTCGCCAGGATCATGTTGTTCGCCGGGGTTAGCCGGACTTCTGGTTGATAGCGCTCGACGACCTGCCGCAGCGCCGTCTTGAGCTTCCAGCCGTCCTTGTCCTTGATGCGCCCGGTCTCGACAAACAGGCCCAGGAACAGGCGTCCATCCGCCTGCCGGTTCCAGCCGAAGGCGTCGCCTTGCTTCTCGAACTTGAACGCTCTGGCCTCCTCGAACTCCAGGCCGGCCCGCTGCTGCATCTCGCCGCGGAACCACTCGGGGCCGCGGTCTTCGAGCACGTACTTCAGGCGGGCATGTTTGCGGTTGCCGCGGTCGCCGAAATCGCGGTGGATGCCGATGACGGCTTTGGCGACGTCCACGACCTTCTCCGGCGGCAGGAAACCGATCACGTCCGCCAGCCGGGGGAAAGTGTCCTTGTTGCCGTGACTGCGGCCCATGCCGCCGCCCGCAGTGAGGTTGTAACCGAGCAGCTTCCCCTGCCCGTCGGCGATGGCAATGAAGCCGCAGCAGTTGGTGAAGATGTCCATGTCGTTCAAGGGCGGGATGACGAAGGCGAACTTGAACTTGCGCGGGAGGTAGGTCTTGCCGTAGAGCGGGTCAACGAAGTCCCGGTTCTCGGGGATGCCCAGGTCGAGCGGTTGGCCGTCAATCCAGATCGCGTGATAGGCCGGGGTGCACGGGGCGACGGCCGCCGCCACTTGCCGGGCGTGCTTGTGGACAAGCGTGCCCAGGCCGTTCATGGCCGGGGTCGGCGGCGCCAGCACGTTGCGGGTATTGTCGCCGCAGGCCGCCAGCGTGCTCAGCAGGGAATCGTTGATGCCTTTGACCAGCGGCCGCAGTCCGCCTTTGACCACGCCGTGGAACTGGAAGGACTGGCGCGAAGTCACTCGCAGCGTGTTATTGCCATAGCGCGTGGCCAGTTCGTCGCACGCCAGGTACTGGGCGGGCGTGACTACTCCGCCCGGGATGCGGCAGCGCACCATGAAGATATACTTCTTGCCGGTCTTGCGCAGGTCGCGGTCATCCTGCTGGTAGCTCCCATGCGCCTTGAGCAACTGGGCATCATCATCGCTGAGGCACTCCGCCTGCGGGTCGGCCAGGGTTTCGGCGATCGTGCCCGCCAGGGTGGGGTTGCTCTCCTTCAGCAGTTCGTTGTGCGTGCGCGCGGGCGCGGCTGTCGTGTCGGCGGTCATATCAGGGCTCGCCAGTGTAGCGGACATTGTCATGGTGTCGATAGCCATGCGGCGCTTTGTGCCTACAGGTCGGAGGCGTAGGCGATGAGCTCGCGGTAGCGGGCCAGGATCACTTGGAGGGCGGCAACGAACGCAGCTTCCTTGAGAAAGCTGGGCGCCGCCTGGGGCGTCTCGAGCGTGATCTCGAACGGGCTTGGCCGGACCTGAGGTGGCGCGCGCAGAATGCCTTCGTAGCTGTGGCGGATAACCCCCTTGCGCGCTCGAAAGCCGTCAATCGTGCTGCTGCCGTTGCGGGGCAGAAACTGCTCGGCGGCCTGCAGCGCGGGCTCGATCAGGTCGTGGGTGAGCGTCGCCCCGTGCGCGTACCCGTAAAACCCGTGGCTCGTGTCGTCGGTATGCAGCGAGATAATCCCGTGGAAGCAGTGCGAGACCAGTTCCGATTCCAGTAGCTTCACCTCCGGCTCGCTCGAGCCTCGCCAGAACTCCCGATTAGGGTCCCGCCCGCTGCGGGCCTCACGGGTGCGGTCCTCGAACCCCGTCGGGTTGCACACCGGGTAGGCGAAGAGGCAGTAGCCCCGTGCCAGGTCTGGCTCGCGATCCAGCAGGCTGAGGAACCGGACCAGGGCGTGCACCCCCTCAGGCTCATCCCCATGTACCCCGGCGAATATCCCAACCCGCAGCGTGTCCCCACCCCCTCTAGGCCCCAGAAATAAGTAGCGCGGCAACTCATAGCTTTGGCCCCCAACCTCGAAATTGGCCCCGTGGTTGGAAACCAGGCTGGTCGAACTCGCCGCAATCCGTTCCAGCGGCGCCAGCAGGTCGCGGATAGACCGCCGCCGCGGCGCGGCCGGATGCGAAACCCCCACCCCCGTCGCAATGTTGTACTCGTTCAGCACGCAACTACAATTACACATTACTACACCATGTCAATCTCCTTACCGATAATATCTTTAATGGCTTATTTCAATGCACTATATCGGTCAATTCGCTATATGATACTGAAGTAGATTGTATTTATATGATACGCTGCCTGCCTGCTCTACGGTCCGTCACGCAGTGGTTCAGCACTGCCGTGGACCGGGCGTTCTCTCAAACCCCGGCGCCTACCCCCTGTTGCCCCGGTTAGCGGCCGGTGGTTCCCCGGTGTGTCTCCCATGTGGCCCGGGCCCCATGGGAGACACCCCGGCCACTCGCCGGGGAGACGCAGGCGACACTTGAGCGGTCCCGTAAGCACGCACCGACGACGGCTTTCCTGCGCGGCAGGCTTTGGGGATAACGCGAGCTACACTCCACGCCAGCTCCACGGGGCACGCCCGCAATGTACCCGACGGAAGTCGGGCCTAATTGGAATGGGCGGAGGACCAGCAGTCTGTTTGAATCTGCGCGGTAGTAGCACACAGCAATAGTAATGGAACCCAGCAGCCGAATGGGGCGCGTTCTTGTCATCTATCCTGAGAAGGGCTTCCTGGCGCTGGTTAGGCGGGCGCTGGCGGGGCTGCATGAAGTGGAGGCATTCGAGCAGCACCGGGCCGCGCTCAACAGGCTGGCCGCAGGCAGTGCATATGAAACCGTGCTTTGCGCGGTGCAGGATACTGCGGCGGCAATTGCGGTTTTTGAAAAGGCGCTGGCGGGCGCGCCCGGCACCCGCTTGATCGCTCTGGCCGTGAGCGAGGAGCAGCTCGGGCGTTTTCGGGACGAGTGGAATTCGGACGCCCGGCGCCGGGAGGCCAATCCCCGGGTCGGCCAGGCGTGGCTGCGGCTGCCCTGCACCGTGGGCGACCTGCTGGCGGTATGCGGCGCGCCGGCAGAAGGCCGGACGCGGCAGCCTGCGGAGGGCCCTGTGCGAGGCCGGCCTGCGCCGGCTCGCGCGGCGGGGGGTACGGAGCAGCACGGGACGGGCTTCGCGCCCGAGGCTGGGGCGCTGATCGAGGGTTACCGGCTGATTGCCTCGATCGGGCAGGGCGGGTTCGGCACCTTGTGGCTGGCGGCTAACGAGGCCACGGGGCGGCGAGTGGCCGTGAAGTTCGTGCGCGGCAAGGAGCGAGTGCCACAGGAACTCTCCGCACTGCGGAAATACGTTCATGTCGCCTCGCGCAGTGAACACCTGGTGCAGGTGGAGCACATCAATCACGATGAATCGGGTCTATGGATGGTGACGGAGCTGGCCGACTCCACGACCGGCGGCCATACTGGCGAATCCTACCGGGCGATGTCTTTGGCCAACCAGCTTCAGGCCCGGGGGCATCTGCCGGAGAGGGAAGCTGTTGGGATCGCCATCGGCGTGGGCCGAGGATTGTCGGTGCTGCATGGAGGGGGCTTGCTGCACGGAGACGTGGCGCCGGGCAACGTGCTGTGCGTGCGGGGGCGCTGGGTCCTGTGTGACCCAGGGCTCGTGTGCTTCATAGGCGAGCACGGCATTTGCCGGAATCGAACCTACTACCCCAATGGCCCGGCAGCCCGGCCGGGTGACGACCTTTATGCCGTCGGCCGCCTGCTCTGGGAAATGACGTCCGGCGTGGCGGAGATGATCTCGGGAGCCGAACGCCTGCGGCTTGAGGGCAACATGTTGGAGTTCCTGCTGAGAAGCGACCTGCCGCTAGCGAAGGTGATCTGCAGGGCGGCGGCCGAGAACCCGCAGCAGCGGTATCTGAACTCGGGCGAAATGCTGCGGGACCTGGAAACCGCAGCGGCAAAGCTGAACGGGGAACCTGAGGCACAGTGCGCGATCTACAACTTGCCGCGGCTCCGGACGTTGCGGACGGATGGGGCGCTGCCGCCACTCGCCGGTTCCTGACACCTCCAGGCGACTTGCAAGCGCATCCGGTTTTGAGTCCGCCGTATGGCAGGCAGGCATGGTGGAGCGAAAATTCACTCGCAGGTGGTTGGGATACCGGCTAAGGAAAAGGCCATGAGAAGCTCCTCCGCGACAAGTGGGAACATCCAACATCCAACATCCAACATCCAACATCCAATCCGCGGGGCTGGGACTGCCCTTGGATGTTGGATGTTGGATGTCGGATGTTGGATGTTCCCGTGCCGGCCTGGTTCATCCCCCCGAGGCACGTTGAGGTCAACATGGCGCCTTCCGATGTGCCTGCTGGTTCTCCTCGCGGCCTCGCTTCCATTCCTGGCCGGTTCGGCGCGTGCTGCTGAGCCCGGGCTGCCGAACCACTTCACCCGGCTGGAGGCCCTGCCGGCACCCAAGATCGTCGCCAGCTCGGAGCCCTACCCGGGCGGCAACTACGACGTGACCAATATTCTCCGCAACAGGCGCCAGAAGGAGTACTCCTCCAACGCCAAGGGCACCGACACCTTCATCGAGTTCAGCTTCGGCGCCCCGACCCAGATTGCGGCCTTCGGCCACGTTGACCGGAATGACCCGGCGACCATTGCCGCCTCCAAGCTCACGTTCCTGGACGGCGCGGGGGCGGTTATCAGCACGGTCCCGGTCAAGCACGTCAACCAGCGGGGCGGGAGGACGTTCCTTGTCCTGCCGTCGCCGGTGACGGCCTCGAGAGTGCGCTGGCAGGTGACCGAGCTGGGCAACGGCTTGGCGACCGTCGGCGGGGCCAACATCGCCTTCTACACTGGGGGCAAGGCGGAGTCTCTGCCGACCGGCGCCACCCTGCGAGCGCAAAGTTTGCAGGTAGTGGAAAGGCGCGGCAGTGACCTGGTGCAGCCGCTCAAGGTCACCCTGCACTACCCGTATGCCGAATCCGTGGACGGGGTCGTCCGCCTGCCGGGTGAAGCCGGCGAGCCGGTTCACCTGCACTTCGGCACACAGACCGTCGAGCTGCGGGTGCCCGCCGTGACGGCCAGAAAAGTGGTCGAGGTGCAACTCGAGGCCGCCGGGCACGCGCTGGGGGCGTGGGACGCGGCCCTGGAACCCGTCCGCCAGATGGAGATCTTTATCCTGCCGCACTCGCACAACGACATCGGCTATACCGCTCTGCAGGCCGACGTGGTGAAGAAGCAGAGCAGCAATATCGAAACGGGTCTGCGCCTCGCCAAGGCCACCGCCGATTACCCCGAAGGCGCGCGCTTTGTATGGAACACCGAAGTCCTGTGGTGCGTGGACAACTACCTGCGCCAGGCCACGCCCGGGCAGCGCGCCGCCTTCATCGCCGCCGTCCAGGCCGGCCAGATCGGGCTGGATGCCTTCTACTGCAACATTCTCACCGGCCTGTGCCGGCCCGAGGAACTGCTCAACCTGATGGGCTACGCCACCCGCCTTTCGGCCGAGTGCGGCGTGCCCATCGAGTCGGCGATGATCAGCGATGTGCCAGGCTACACCTGGGGCACCGTGTCGGCTATGGCCCAGGCCGGCGTGAAGTACTTCTCGTTCGCCCCGAACTACTTCGACCGCATGGGCAGCACCATGAAGGAGTGGCAAAACAAACCCTTCTGGTGGAGAGGCCCCGACGGCAAAAGCCGCGTGCTCTGCTGGTGCCCGTCGCGCGGCTACGCTCTGGGCCACCTCATCGGCGACGGCGAGGCCCTGGCGCGCTTCATCCCGAGCTACCTCGCGGAGTTGGAGACCAACCGCTACCCCTACGACATCACCTACCTCCGCTGGAACGTGCACGGCGACAACGGCTCGCCGGATGAGAAGGTATCGGACGTCGTGCGCGACTGGAACGCCCGCTATGCCTGGCCGCGCCTGACGATCAGCACGACCGCCAACGCGTTCCGCGCCTTCGAGCGCCGTTACGGCAACAAGCTCCCCCAATACACCGGCGACTACACCCCGTATTGGGAAGACGGCGCCGCCTCCTCGGCCTTCGAAACCGCCCTCAACCGCGCCTCTGCCGAGCGCCTCGTGCAGGCGGAGACCCTCTGGGCCATGCGCGACCCGGGCATGTTCCCGGCCACGGCGTTCCATGACGCCTGGCGCAACATCCTGCTCTACAGCGAGCACACCTGGGGCGCGCACAACAGCATCAGCGCCCCCGACCTCCCCTTCGTCCGCGATCAGTGGAAGGTGAAGCAGGGCTACGCTCTTGACGCTGACAAAGAATCCCACGACCTGCTGGGCGAGGCGCTCCAAAGCCCGAACGGCGCCTCGCCCTCCCTCTTCGGCCTGGATGTCTTCAACACCTCCTCGTGGCGCCGCACCGGCCTGGTCACGCTCTCGGCCCAGCAGTCCGCCGCCGGCGACCGCGTTACCGACGACCGCGGCAAAGTCGTCCCCTCCCAGCGCCTTTCCACTGGTGAACTCGTCTTTCTTGCCCGCGACGTGCCGCCCTTCTCCGCCAGGCGGTTCCACGTGGAAGCCGGGGCGCCCGCGCTGCCCGGCAAAGCAAAGGCAAACTGCGCCACCCTCTCGCACCCCGCCTTCACGGTGACGATTGACCAGCGCACGGGCGGCATTGCCAGCCTCTTCAGCCGCAAGCTGCACCGCGAACTGGTGAACTCCAACACCCCAACCGCCTTAAACGATTACTTCTACCTGCCGGGCTCCGACCTGAAGGGCCTGGAGCGCAACGGAGCGCCGCGCATCACCATCAAGGAGAACGGCCCGCTCGTGGCCTCGCTCCTGGTCGAGTCCGACGCCCCCGGCTGCAAGCGCCTCGCGCGCGAAGTGCGGGTCGTGGATGGACTCGATGACGTGGAGATCATTGACACGGTGGACAAGCTACCCATCCGTGCCAAAGAAGGCGTGCACTTCGGCTTCGGTTTCAACGTGCCCGGGGGCATGCCGCGCTTCGACGTCGGCTGGGCCGAAGTGAGGCCCGAGTTGGACCAGATACCCGCCGCGTGCAAGAACTGGTTCAGCGTGCAGCGCTGGGTGGACATCTCGAACAGCAAATTCGGAGTGACCTGGGCCCCGGTGGATGCGCCCCTCGTTGAGTTGGGCGGCGTCACGGCCAACCTCATCGGCTCGCAGACCGATCCCAGCGTCTGGATCCATCACCTCGCCCCGTCGCAGACCATTTACTCCTGGGTGATGAACAACCATTGGCACACCAACTATCGCGCCGACCAGGAAGGCCCTACCGTCTTCCGTTACGCCATCCGCCCCCATAAACGCTTTGCGCCCGACGAGGCGGTCCGGTTCGGCACGTCCTGCTCCCAGCCGCTGATCGTTGCCCCCGCCGCCGGGGCAGTTTTAGCCAGGCCGCGCCTTACCCTGTCCTCAGACAAGGTCGTCATCACTGCCTTGAAGCCGAGCGACGACGGCAAAGGCTGGATCGTCCGCCTCTTCGGCGCCTCGGGACAACCGCAGCGCGTCAAACTTGCCTGGGCCGAGCCGCCCCCGCGCCAGCTTTGGCTGAGCGGCACCAGCGAGAAACCCATGCGGAAGGTCGGGCCCACGATAGAAGTTCCCGCCTGGGGCATCGTCACTCTGCGGGCGGAGTAAGGGGAGCCCTCACGCCAAAAGCAGGGACACGTAAGCCCTATCCACGCATGTATCGCGTCACCCGGTTTAAAAGCGGCCTGCGCGTTGCCACGGCAGAGATGCCGCACATGATGAGCGTGAGCGTGGGGGTGTGGATCGGGGTCGGCTCGCGTTACGAGCCGGCGCCGCTCAACGGGGCCTGCCATTTCATCGAGCACCTGCTGTTCAAGGGCACCAGGAAGCGCTCGGCCCGGGAAATCTCCCAGGCGGTCGAAGGCATCGGCGGCTACCTCAATGCCTTTACCAGCGAGGAGGCCACGTGCTTCCACGCCCGCGCGGCGCACGGTCGCTTTCCCGAGCTGCTCGACGTGCTGCTGGACATGCTGCTGCACTCAAGGTTCGACCCGGTGGACATCGCCAAAGAGCGCGAGGTCATCAAAGAGGAAATCGCCATGTACTTGGACGAGCCGCAGCACCAGGTGCAGGAGCTGCTCAACGCGACGCTCTGGCCCGGACAGCCTCTCGGCCTGCCAATCACCGGCACGGCCCAGACCCTCGACGCGATGAACCGCTCGCGCCTCCTGGGGCACCTGCACGCCAGTTACGTGGCTGGCAACACGCTGGTGGTGGCGGCGGGCAGACTCAAACACCGCCAGGTGGTCCGGGCGGTCGAGCGCTACACCGCCGGCCTTGACCGCGGCGCGCCGCCGCGCTTCAGCCCCGCCCATACGGACCAGCAGGGACCGCGGATTTGCCTCTTCACCAAGCAAACCGAGCAAACCCAAATTGCCCTGGGCATTCGCACCTGTTCGCGCCAGGACGACCGCCGCTATGCCGTGCGTCTGCTCAACACCATCCTCGGCGAGAACAGCAGCTCCCGGCTCTTTCAGCACCTGCGCGAAGACCTCGGCCTGGC
>Ga0335069_10001392_pt1 | contig 39195 bp, 57 predicted proteins | sample Lox_Sample_11_FD_206714 | JGI IMG/M metagenome (GOLD analysis project Ga0335069, IMG submission 206714) | Soil microbial communities from Loxahatchee National Wildlife Refuge, Florida, United States - Lox_Sample_1.1 | ecosystem: Environmental > Terrestrial > Soil > Wetlands | place: USA...
CGAGATGTTGCCGCTGATCCCCGAGACGTAGCCGCTGATCCCCGAGACGTTGCCTCTGATCCCGGAGACGTCGCCTCTGATCCCCGAGACGTAGCCTCTGATCCCGGAGAGGTCGCCGCTGATCCCCGAGACGTCGCCGCTGATCCCGGAGACGTTGCCGCTGATCCCCGAGATGTTGCCGCTGATCCCCGAGACGTTGCCTCTGATCCCCGAGACGTCGCCGCTGATCCCCGAGACGTCGCCGCTGATCCCGGAGACGTTGCCGCTGATCCCCGAGATGTTGCCGCTGATCCCCGAGACGTTGCCTCTGATCCCGGAGACGTCGCCTCTGATCCCGGAGACGTCGCCTCTGATCCCGGAGATGTCGCCGCTGATCCCGGAGACGTCGCCGCTGATCCACGAGATGTTGCCGCTGATCCCCGAGACGTTGCCGCTGATATTGTTGTGAACACCAATAATCTTTTTCCCTTTTTCGTAGTAATAAACTTCTAGTTTCACTTTTTCAAGCATCGCTTTCATTAGAATCTCCCCTTAATTGATTTTTTCATTGTTGTGATTTTCTTTGAATTAAAGTCGGAAAGCTGAAAGCCTTTAAAGTGAAACCGGGATTCCTGAAATTCCACATCGCCGACGCGTGTTTAAAGAACTCAAAATGAGGCTCCAATTCCTCAGACGTCTTCATTGGCGTCGCCAGGCCTTCAATCCCTGACTTGTTGCCGCTGGATGTGTGCAGAACCAGCCCTCCTTTCGATTTAAGGCCCGTTCTCTCCTCCCAGGCCACTTGGTAGGCCGCGATCTGCGCCCAGGCCGAATCAGCGATTGTAGAGCCTGTTTTTAAGTCACCGATATAGATCCCTGTTTCCGGGATCATAAGCCCTCTGGAACCATTCACATCATAAGTTCCCTTTTCAATTTCCAAGGCCATGTCCAAGGTGCCGGCGATGCCATGCTTCTGAGACCACACCGTTCGCTCTGTGTCTATGATTTTGGGATTGACTTTTTCAAAGAATTGCTGAAGTTTCCATAACGCAATCATCTCGTCCTGATTCTTTAAGACCATGAAAAAAGGATGATCATTTTTCAGCTTCTCAATCTCGTCGTCGGTATAGTTGGGGACTTGCCAGGGATTATAAACCACGACTCCGTTCATGAGATAGCAGTAGAGAGCGAAATGAATCCTTTTCCCTCTGTCGCCGGATTCATGGAGTTGTTTGCGGGCTTCGTCCCAACCCAGGTTCGCGTACCATTTTAAAAGGAATGGTTTTTCTTCTATTGCCAACTTGGTGGTGACCGAGGCTTGTTCCCAGGTGCCACCGTCTTTAAACGTAATGCGGTATCCGCGCTCATCGAAATAGAGGACTGAGTTTATTTGTTCGAGCATGAGGAAGGTATACTAAGCTTAATAGTGTTTGTCAACAACAAAAATCCCCTGAGGAGAAAAAGCAAACTCCCCAGGGGCAACCAGAGGAGATGTTCTGATCTAAAACCGGTTCCCGCTAAAAAGCATCAAATCCATTTCCACTGGGTCTTAAGAGAAGCCCAGTCCTGCATAGAATGCATCAAACCGCCCAAAACCGCCGGTAGGAGCCCCGCTGCGATGCTATTGGGTTCTATAGTCAAACCTATCGTATGAAGCCAGGGAATCGCAAGCGGAGCGGCTTGTATACCCGCTGTAGCTTTGGCAACGAACCACATAAACTCTTTTGAGGATACGACGGCGCTCCAATCTTCTTTACCGGGATTCCCGGTATCTTTTTGAGTTACCGGGATTGCCGGTATTTCATCCGCCATTGGCTTTCTCCTTTGCGTGTTGGTGCCAAGCAAATCCCCCAAAAATCCTAACGGCTCGATAGATAATCTGCCTGGTCAACCATGACACATCTTCCGTTTTCATCGCTTCCAAAAAGATTCCATCTGACTTCGCTCGATCAAAAGTCTGTCTGGTATAAAGTGCATCATGAACTATCGCCGCTCCGATATATAAACCAAAAGGCGGGAAGATATTCCAAACGATTCGAGGAGTACTCGCTAGATCTGTCCTTAATCCTTTGGTAACGATAACTTCTTCTCCGTCGTTACAGATATAAGAAAAGTCTTGGCAAACAATCCAACTATCACTTTCACCTTGTATTACCTGAAGATCTATTTCACCGACGAAAAAACCCATTAGAAGTTTATACGTGCCCCAAATGTGAATCCAAGCACGCCATGATGGACATCAGCATCATAGGAATATCGCGGGGTCGCCTCAATCGCCTGTAACGTTTGCCCAAGCGCCGGATTGATTTTGAAGAACGAGTTAATGAACGAGATCGCATGGATATGTATTCCTACCGTCCCGGCCAAATGACCGGAGGCGTCAGGTGAAAGGCTATTTGAAACACCCCCGTCAAGAGCCACAATATAATCGCCAGCATAATGACCTCCCTGAATAATTCCGTCTATGAACTCAAGTTTGGTATTACCATGAGTTGTGAATTCTGATACTGATGTTACATGTTGAAGAAGTGAAAAAAGAATTTGCTGCGGATCTTGTGGCGAATCTGCATAAACCAACGGTGCCAATCCTGCCCATAACAAAAATACAATCAACTTTTTCATTTAATTCTCCTTTTTGTTTCTCAATTCTTTGATCTCAGTTTTAATCTCAGACAAAATAGAAAGTATTTGCAAATAATTTCCGTCGTGAATTGCAACCTTTCCTTCTAAAGCTCCAATCTGTTTTTGAAGCTCAAATCTTTTTTCGGAAACATCTTTTTCATGGTTGTCTTTCCAAGTCCACAGCTTTTCCAATTGGGTGAAATTTTGATTGTTTTTGTATTGAGAAACAGCAATATGCCCTATAACAATAACCGCAGTCCCCCCCCATCCTGCAAGTGTTTCAATGGGAATCATTTTGGAATACTCGAAACCAACGCAAAATATTGTGGCTCTTCCTGAAATGCCCATCCTGCATGTTTACCAATGAATACATCCTTTCCAATATTCATAACAAGTGGAACATTCTTGGCAAAGTGTCCCGAAAACTGCATTTCTCCAGGGATTACTACACATACATGCCCATGACCTTCAAGATTAAATTGTGCTGCTACTACCAATGCACCAACATTCGCATGTGCTTGAGCTACATTTCCATCTATGTTCATCCAATCACCTGAAGATTTCATGAAAGAAATAATCGCATTCGCCATCACAGGATGAGAAATATCCGGCGCATTGAATTTTGTATAGCCAATTGCATTACAAATGAAGTTGATAGCCAAATTACAGAATGTTGTACCATTGGCTAATGGATACCACGGTTGTCCAATCGTGGCTTGATTAAAAACTTCATAAATAGCTGAAAGCAATTTAATCATGAATTTTTTTCGTTATTTATCCACCAATCTGTCTTACACATGCTTTTTGAATAATCATGTAATTTGTGTTTGCATTAATTGCAGTTTGAGTTCCATTCGTTTCATTCTGAATGAAAGTTTGAAAATCATGCAGGAACGCATTAATCGCTAAAACATCTGAGGCCGTTAAAAGGTTGGGTGGATTGCTGCTGTTTGTATCGTGCCATCCTGCGATTGATGTTGTGTCGACCAAAGTGTTGTAAACACTTGTGATCGATGCAATATTATCGTTGCCTTGAAGATTTGCTGAACGAACCAATTCGGCAAAAGGTCTTATGCGTTGATCAACAAAAGTTTGTACCTGAATACAATTTGCCTCGCCTGCAGGCGGATTGTTGCAATCTGCAAATACTCCACCTGGAATTGCCCATAACAACATCAAAAATAATTTCTTCATACTTCTGTTTTCCTCCTAATGTGCGATTACCAAGCTTCCGCCTGGAAATTGTTTATTTTTAACAGCACCGACATTAAGATAAGAGACCAGTGCTGAAATCGTATCCCCAAAAACCGTAAAATTACCGACGCCGGTTCCCATCCCGGCTTGATTTTTCATTCTGAAGTCGCCCGTGTTCATATTGAAGTAGGGGTTGCTCGCATAATTGAATGAATTGATTTCGAGCATATTCGTGGAGTTGGTTGTTCCGCTGGTATTGTTAAAGAATCCGTTTTTTTCGATTACACCGATACGCTGATTTGCGGTAGTTCCGTGTATCCCGTATCCGCCATTGTTAACCAGATTTACGTTGGCTATATGGATTCCATGATTGCTTGTCGTATTAGAAAGGGCGATGCCATCGCTGGTGTTATTTGCAAAATCACTGTCAATTATTTCAACGTAATTGTTCGTTCCGGTAGTTGCATCTTCTAAACCGTATTTTCCATTGTGACTTCCAATCACATTTACATAGATGGTTGTTCCGGTTGCTCTATAACCACTTACGTTTGAACCAGTTGAATCATGTGAATTGCACAACCACAAAAATCCACTTGACGGACCAAATCCAGCAGTATTGGCTCCGTTTGATTTTCCGCAATTGTAAGCTTCATCTTGAAGAAAAATATGGGAATTTGAATTACTAAAACAATTCCCCCCAGCACCTGATACAATAACTCGATAAAAAACTTGATTAGCTCCGTTAGAACCGCCATTGGACAAACCTGGCTGTGTTATGTTATTTCTAAACCACAAATCCGCCCAAAGTGTATCTTGACCATTGCTTAAATTAACCATTTGATTCGCAGTATTTCCCCAATCAAAAATAGCTTTCCCACCATCTCCAGGAGTTGCAGAATAACCTTGAAAAATTGTAACTGCAGTAAGAGAACCATTTGAATATTGAAGCGTCGTTGTAAGACTGAAGCTCGATATATTGTTTTTAAAATTAACCCGCGTAATGTCGCTTGACACGTCCACCATGACTGGTGTTATCAGACCAAATGGAAATAATTGTGTATTCAACGGGCCTTTCCATTGACCGCCAACAGTGCAACTTCGACCTGTAGCGCTTGTTGAAGGAGCTGTGCCGCCAAAATTTATGTTGCTCAAAACAAGCGTGGCTCCGCCGTTGTTGACGGCTGTGATTCTTGAAATATAGCTGGTCGATGAAGCGGCATCTATATAGACCGCGGCGAAATCTCCGACGGAAGAACCAGAAAAAGGAGTTCCAGAGGCAGCCGTAAATGAACTATTTGTTGCATCCCAATTCCCGTTGGTTGATGTCACAACAGATTTGTTGTCTCCGGCATTAATGTTCGATCCATTGACTCCATCCACATAGAAATCTGTTGTATTTATGGCGTAACACCATTTTCCTGATGTCAAGAAAATGGTCGTTCCCATAATTAATCCTATTACGATAGTGATAATTCTCTTCATTGAGCGCTCACTGAATTCTTTTCTTCGTAAATTTCAGCGGAAACAAAATAGGCATCGCCCGTAGCGTCGCCATTTCGATAGAGCCTTAACCACAAATGTTGATAGGCAGCGCAAGATCCGGCCGGCGTCAACGCCGCCGATTCTTGTGATATTGTGAAACCATTGCTGGTCGTTCCTGTTGAAACAGTAACTGAGGTTCCCCATGATCCTGGCGAGGCTCCGGAAACAACACATTGAGCGTCCATAACCCATGTCTCTGTGATAGTCATGGTCGCAGTTGATAAAAGTTTAAAGGTTAGAGTTGATCCTGTGACATAGTATCCGGGGAGTTCGAAATCTATCTGAGCATATTGTGTCGTTCCAGCCTGAAAAATAAGCGCTGCATAATTGACACTCGAAGATGTTATTTCAAATTGTGATTGAGGAACACATCCATTGCTAATCTGGGGCAGCCATGCACCTGACTTCACATCCAATAATTCCAATGGATAGGATGGATTACCTGAAAATGTGATCGTTGAAAAAGAAGCTCCGTAAGGAAATCCTGCCGTGGCTGTTGCATTATAAACGCTTGCCCCACTGCCGCCACTTGGAGTGGCCCATGTATTATCAGATTTCAGAAAATTTGATCCATTGGCTCCGGTCGCATTAAGATTGGATGTACTTATAGAAATACTAACGTTGGTAGCACTGCTCACCAATCCCTGTGCATTTATGGTGACACTTGATACTTGGCTGGCACTTCCATAAGTTCCAGCCGTTACACCGTTAACTGGAAATGAAGAGACGAGCACACTTGAATTCAAAGCTCCTGATGCGACATTTGCAGCTGGTATAGTTATATTTGAATAAGTTCCGGATTGAAGATTTGAATTTGTTAAAGAAATAACAGTATTGGAAGAAGAAGTTAATCTGCCATCATTATTAACAATATAGGTCGTAACTTGAGTTGCACTTCCATAATTACCGCCAACCACCCCAGTTGCATTAAGAGATGAAACAGCAACTTGAGTAAACAAATCTTTAAGAGCGATTGATCTGCTACTAGGTGATCCTGATGGATTGTCTACTTTGTAAATCAAATCAGTTGATTGTGCTGTGGTATCTTGAGTTAATGCTGTTAACTTAGAATCTGCATACCCTATTGTTGGCAATAAAATTAAGAAACCAATTTTAATCAAAAAAAGTTTTTTCAATTTAGCACCAATTTAGTTCCATCTTCGAGTAAAAAAAAGGAAGCATCTTCCAAAAGCAAAAAAGAACTAACCACGGCTCCTCCGCATGTCGCCCAAACCAATGTTGCAGGTGTGTTTCCATCCGTTTCTAGGCATTGTCCATTGGTTCCTGGATTGCTGGGAAAGGTATAAGTCACCCCTCCAATAGTTAAAGTTCCTTGGATAGTAAAACTGGCTTGACTCAAAGAAGGCAAAAAGAATAAACAAATCAAAAATAATTTTTTCATGGATTAAAACTCGCTTTTTCAACAAAAGTCCCTGATTCGCGTCGTTGCACTGAAAGATTGTTTCCTGATACGGTGATTCGCCAATTCCCATCAACGGTCGGATCTCCAATGTTCAAAGGATCAGCGTTAGATGTTCCACCTGTAGTCGCTCGCCATCTTTGTTTTCCTTCAAAGATCGTCAAGACGTAGCCTTCTGGATTTCCTTCTGGAGCTGGGATTCCAATAACGCCACTGCCTCCATGAACGAAAGCGATCTTTCGGGTTGCTTCTTGGAGATCTTTTTTAAGGCTTTCAATTTGTATCTTAAGCTCATCAATTGCCGCAAGGTCGGCGTATTCTTTCTTGTCTTTTTTTTCTTCGATCCGGATCTCTTTGACGATTTGCTTTTCAATGACTTTCTCAATCGGTTTTGGCTTCGGCAAAAGTTTTAACTCTTTCCAAAGAATTTCTACCACATCTTGAGGGTTCAATTCTCGTTTCGGAGCATTTTTGAGAACTTTTTTTACATCCAAATTTTCAAATTCACGCGATGGATCAAATCCTGTCAATCGCTCGAAAGGTTTTTTCGGGTTGAACTCGCCCAAAGATTCAAATTTTCGTTTCGGATCAAAACTCATTGCTCAATATATTCCTGTCCATCCCATTTATAAATCTTGCCATCTTGACGGACGAATTTTCCATGAGGAGCAGGCAATTTTTTAATCGTTTCGCCCAATTGTTGTAATGCAACACCCACAGCTGGATTATTAACCAAAGGAGAAATCGCTTTTGAAACTAACCCAGCACCTGTAGCTGCCGCCCCTTGTATTGCTGGCGACAAAACACCACCAGCTAATGCTGCTCCTGTGGCAGCACCTCCTGGGCCACCGATAGAACCTATCCCTGTCAAAGCAGGACCGATTGCCATTTTAAAAGCCGATGTTCCCCCATATTTGTTTTGTGGGAGTATGTTCCTCAAAGAACTTGCCATAAGTCCCCGTTTAAATAATGGGTCTGCTTGTGCAATGTTTTCACTGGATTTCGCCATTTCATCGAAAGTATCACGAAGTCCCATCAAAGTATCTTTAACGTAACGTTTTGATTTAAGAAGAGAATCCACTGCTTTTCTGGCTTGGAGTGCTTCAGAAGGTTCTAATTTTCCTCCTTGTGAAATATATTCTTGAGCCTTACTAACAATATCTTCTGGTTTCCACATGTCATTAAACAGATTTGCGCCTTGTGGCAATTCTTGTTGTGCAGCTTCATATAAAGGTTTGGCCGCTTCTTTCCCAGGTGAGAAAATCAAACTCGGATCTTTATAAGCCGCCTCCAATGATCCTGGCATCGAACCAGATGCAGATTCCAATTGACTCCCCAAACCCCTTGCTGCTGATTTGAATAAGGGTGCTGCCGCTTGCGCCCCTTTTAACGCAGCAGAAGTCAAAATAGCTCCTCGGGAAATGAATCCTGGCGCTACTTGAGCCAAAGTATCTGCTGCTATTTTAGGAGTCCCTTTGAGAATATCCATTGGTAAATTACCCGTTGATTCTGGATTTGGGACATAAGCCGAAAGCATCCCCAATCCTTTCCTGGACATTTGTTCTGGAATAGCTAAAGCATTCCAAGCATCCTTAACTGCGTTTTTAGTCTTATCCCACATCCCTTGCGGTTGTTCTTGTCCTTGTTTTTGAGCTAGATAAGCATCAGGATCAAAACCACCTGAAGATTGTTTTTCCTGAAGATATTGATCGGGATCAAAAGCGGTATCCATTATTGGACTCCGTTAATCTGTAATATCTTTTTAGCTCTAGGATCATTTGGATTTTGCTTTGCCCATTGGACGGCTTGAGAATCTTGAGGATGTGATTTTACTTGTAACTGATCCATAACATCAGATCCATGCTGAGAAAGGAGCTGCCTTTGCCCTCCGTGACTTCCAGATACACTCGATTGCTGACTTTGGATTGCATTGATACGTGAATCAAGAAGTTGAGCCGCCTTTTGTAAGGCAGCATGAGCTTGGGATGGGGTTAAATTATCAGTTAAAATATTTGAAAAATGACTTATTTCTGTATCTGTTGCTCCACCTGTTTTAAACGCATTTGCTAACTCTCCCGCAACCGCATTGATATTAAGATCAAGCGCGATAATATTCGGATCATTGCTTTGTTTCTTAAGTACATTTATAGGTGTATTAAGCCATCTTTGATCAGTATTCCCAACAGCTTGGTAAGCTTTCTCTGCATCTCCAATATGACCCAAGGCCGTATTAAAAGACACGACATTTTGACCCATTTTTCCATAGGCAAGATTTTTTGCCATTCCCGCATTTACATCTCCACCATAAGAATGAAAGTCTTTCCCAGTTTTATCAGCATATTCACTTGCTAAAGACACAATACGTCCTCGATCTCGATAGCCAATATCAGAAGGTCTTATTTTTCCATCTACTAAATTACGGGCAAGCCTTTGATCATCGGCAGGGGCTGTATCATAAGTAGAAGTGTTCATCGTCGAAAGACCTGTGGGTTTAGCCATCATACCAATATTTTCTCTTGGGGCTTGGCCTTCGGGATAAGCAGCATTAAAACTTTGTTGATCTAAAGTTGGGACAATTAATTTAGCTTGAGGATAATTTAAAGTATCTCCTTGTTTTGTCTGAAATTGTTTCTGATATTGTTGTCTTTCATCTTTTCCCATAGCAGTCATAAAATCAGGCTCTGCGCCCTGCTTAGGCATTCCTTGTGACTGCCATTGTTTAAATCGATCAATCAAAAGAGAAGGACTAGAAACATTGCCTTCACCACTTGGCATAAAAGAACTTTTTCCAAGGATAGGTTGAACTTGAGATCCAACGCTCTGTTCATTTGGATCAATTGGTTGTCCATAATCATAATTGAATTTCTGTTGGTCTTGTTGCTGTTCCATCTGTAGCAACATTTGATTTATTCTATCCTGTTTTTGTTTTTCTTGCATTTGCTTTTGATAATCCAATCCTGTAGCAATTCCTTGTCCGATTTCACTAATACCTTGTGCATATTGTTCTTTTGTTTGTTGATTTCTTTGCTGACCATATCGATAAGCATTTTCATAAGCTTGAGGATCAAAATTTAATGCCATAATTTCTCCTAACTTTTAAGATAACCATACGCGTTACCTAAACCAGAACCAATCCCATAACCAACCTGTGCACCTCCGGGGCCACCAAAACTGCCACCAATTGCACCTAAAGTACCACCAATAGCTCCATAAAGAGGATTATAATTGCTACCTTTATTTGAATTCATATACTGAAGATAATTATTCATTTGAGTATTGTAATCAGCCCCAGCGAAACCTTGATTTAAAAGTTGCTGACCGTATTGTCTTTGGTTCTGGGTATTTTGTTGATTTTGGTTATACATTTGACTCAATGTATTTTGATAATTACCAATTGCCAAATCCTTATTCCCACCATATTGCTGGGCTGACAAATTCGCTAAATAAGCCGATCTATTGGAAGAGATTTTTCCCATTAAATCAGTCAAAGCATAATCTAAAGATGGAGAAAGACTTTTCCCATTGGCATCAAACCCAGCGGGCATTCCATTAGCACCATAAGCCGAAATGATATCGCCTTTTTCTTGATTAAATTCTTGAGTATCATAATTTTGTAATTCGGTATTTAAACCGCTTCTAAATTTAGCATCCTGAGCATTGGTATATTCAGGCTGTTGTTTAAGAAATGATCCTAAACCATAAGAATCGATTTGACCTGTTTGAATAGCTTGCGAAAAATGCTGAAGCTCATCAGTTGTAGGAGGTCGACCTAGAATACTTTGGAACTGCTGATTGACATTATTCGAAATGTCACCAGGCTTTTGATTGTTAAAAGAGCTTGTCGGATCAAGTTGAGGGTTTGATTTGTATTGTTGTTGAAGATTACTTAATGCAGCCCGACCATTAAGCAATCCATTTGGGCCTTGAAAAGCAGGTGCTATCTGATTCCATTCTGAAGTTGTTGGTGCCCTTCCAAATGTTGAATTGAAAGAATCATACATCTGCTTATTCAGCTGATCTAATGGAGTATTAAGTTGATCTTGTGTTACAGTTCCATAACGTTTAATCAACTGATCAGGTGTAAAACTATTTAGGATATTATTATAAGCACCTTCAAATGAGCCTTGTTGATTGGAGTCATAAGAAGGAATATATCCATGTTTCCCGAGTGTTATTTCATTAATTGAGTTTGGATCAGCACCTTGCTGTATTTGAGTATGATGTCCTTTGCCGCCAAAACCCAAATTCCCGGTTAATCCGGCTATAGGCCCTGCTCCCAAAGGATTTGTAATTGTTGATCCGATTCCTAATGGTGTTGCCATAAATACTCCTATATTTCCTTGTTAAATATCATGGCCCGGCATTTCTCCAAGCCCCGCCGCTGTAAAAATAAAATCTGTTGTCTGATGTATCAACAATGATTGGAACAACTCCATTTAAAGTCTTGGGTGTTCCTGTTGGGACTCCTGGGCAACTTGGAACATAAAGGAATCCGTGATCATCAGTTGTGGACAATGCGCTTTGATTGGTCGAAATGCTGGTATTGTTTGTTGGATCTGTAAATATTGTAAAAATGGCAGAAGATCCATTGCTGCTGATAAAAACAGAATTATCGTTTGCGTCCAGCCCAATTTTCCCAAATTTAGTTCCATCGCGCCGCAATTCTAAAAGTGGAGCAAGAACTCCATGTTCATTTCTTTGAAGAGCAAATGGCGTTTTACTGGCTGAACTTGATTCAATGACGAGTGTTCCTGAATTTTCCCACAAAGCTGCATTGGTGGTTCCCAATGTGAGTCCTCTACTAAAAGATGTCTGATAAGGTAATTTATAAGCTCCTGGAGAAGTCAATTTTCCTTGCTGAAAAGCCGCCAAGTCATTAAAGTCAACCATGTTCAAATGACCAACCAAATTTTCTATTTCGCCGCCGATACCCGTAAGATAATAATTTTGAGTGGCCGTAATGGGATACCCAGATGTCGTACTTGTAAATATATAGCTATTTGGCTGAAGCCATGATCCATTGATGAAAAGCCTGCTTTGATTGTTAATCGCATTATCGGAATTGTCGATAATGATCTGATCAATTAACATGATCGATCCAATTAAAGTAACTGCCGTTGAGAATCCCGTCACATAAGATTCGCTTATTTTTCCCATGTTAAAAGTAACGGTGGCATGAGAATCTCCCAAACGAATTCCCTCGCCAATCGTAGAACCTTGACCGAGAATTCGGCCCATATTAATGTCTAACACCAATCCATAAGGAATAAAAATTCCATTTTTGAAACCTTCGATTTCATAATTCTGAAGCGAAAAATCGGTAATAGGAGTAGTTATGCTACTTGCGATGGCATATCCCGTAGAATTATTGGGTGAATAAATCTTTATTTTTTCAAGATTGTTGACTTTACCAGTAAAGAAGAGTGCAGTTCCCGTTGTGGGTGTATATTGCAATATGGATGATTTCGCGCCTTCTCCTAATAACGACACATGGGTTGGTACTGTGGCTCCGGTGAAATTATAGGTTCCCGCCGGGAAAAACACTATTTTCATATTGGTTTGAGCATTTGAAATAGCCGCTTTAATGGCATTGGTATCATCTGTAATGCCATCTCCCACTGCGCCATAATCTTTTACATTGATGATTAGATTCGTGATTCTGGAATTAATTTGATCATTGTTTTGATAAACATTCTCAAATTCCATTTGCTCGATGGTGTCTTTGTGTTGATAAGTCGGGCCACTGGCGAAACAAGTAACTGGTAGAATAAAAAAGAAAAGTATCTTCTTCAATTTGGAATCCAGGTTTTCGGCCTTATACCAACTTGCACACCATAAACCTCGAATGGTTGATCCGCTGCATCATTTCCAAATTTCACATTAAAATCACCGGCGATGGTTCCAGCTTGAATATTTTTGTTTTTGTTCATGAATATACTATTGGCTTGATAGAGAGGAACCACATAAGCCACATCTGAACTTCCATTAATGCTATACGTCACCGTCATTGAAGATGTGTCCACTTCTTTTGCCACAATCGAAATATTGGCTAACTCTTGGACTGAAAATGGACTGTTCCCAAAAAAATCTTTTGATTTCCAATAAGCATTGATGGCATTCCCATTATCGTTATCAACATCACCAAATTTATAAATATAACCATTTGAAGCGCTTCCCAAATAAAGTTTGTTCTGTCGAACCAAAAATCCGTTCATAGCCAAATCATAAAGAACCCACGTCTGATTGAGCATGTCATAAACAAGAGTTTTGTTATTTGTTGTTGAACCGGTTCCGGCTGTTACCTCAAACCAAATTTTGTCATCAAAATAAGTGGCATAAGCTTTATCGGAAGCCTGTCCTTCAAACCAATTCTGGGTAAAATTATTTAGAATAGGAGTTTCAGTTGAATAATTAGTTGTAAAAATATCTCTAAATTGGAAATAAGTTCCTGTAGAAATAATTGGAATATTTCCTGAAATAATAGAAGTCCATGAAGGAGTTGAGGAAGTAACATCAATTGGATTTGTAGATGAACGGATAGAAAAAGAATTTGATCCATCGTTATCTTGATAGTTGGCTGAAAAAAAATCCCACGTCTTTAATTGAGGAGCATTTTTAACTGCAGAAAGATAAGTCCCATTTGTAATATATGTGCTTCCAATCAAATAATATTGAAGTTTTGCTGTAGTAGTAATTGTCGATCCATCTACCAATTGTTTATATGGAAAATTGGTATTAGTCGTGTCCCACCAATTCAACTTATTTGATCCATCTGTATAAGCCCCTTGTAAATAAATCCAATAAGTTGTTCCACCTTGGATAGCAAGAGAAGATGTTAATGTTATTTGTAAGTTTCCATTCCCAACAGCGACATAAGTATTTGTCGAAATATTTTGGCTGAGAATAGTAGTTCCTGGTAATCCAGAAGCATCAGTTCGAATCGAGAAAGATAAAACTGATGCAGGATTTCCAGAAGTTATAACTGGAAGTATAACAGCATTCAATAAGAAATAACTGGTAGTCGAAAATTGGCGAGCTGTTCCATTATTAATTTTTTGCCCAACTGAATTACCTGGAGCGTACGATTGAAAAGTAGTAGATGGTAAAAGTGATAAACGCAAAGATCCAGGATTTGACACAGCATCTAAATTTGTTAATGAACCAGATTGAAAATCTGCCTGTGAACTTTGTAACCAAGAATTTTGTGTTCTATTTTGTTCGGTTGCTATCGTTCCTGAAATCTCACGAGATAACCGTTGATATGTAGAACCATCAAAAGTATAAATATGACCATCTTGACCTCGGAAATAAAGAATCCCTTCCCGAAAAACGAAACTATTATCATTAGTTCCTACGTCATAAGAAACAGTCTTAATAACCCAATCTGTTTGGGCAGATTGGTTTCCGATTAAGACAAAACCAAAACTTGAATCTTTAAACCACATCAAACGACTAAAAGCATAGACAATGCCGGTAATCTTAGATCCGGGAGCGCTAACCGTTAATTGAACCGGAGAAGTACCCAAAGAACCTGTTCCCCATGTTGTGAAATCGGAATCTTGCGAGAAATCGATGGCTGAAGGTCTGTCTGAGAATCCAGCCATCGCCAAACGAGTCACGCAAGTGGCCACCATCGTGCCTGTAGAGGCCACATTTGAGATTTGAGAGTAGGTAACGCCGTTTGTCTTGATTAAGGTCGTTCTTTGGCTATTCGCGCAATAAGCGAACCCTAGCGTGTCTGTGCACTGATATGTAGCCCCATTAGGGCCAGTGGAAAAAATGACGGTTGGAGAAGCAGCTCCAACCGAACCACTTAAATAAGTGTCATTTGCGAAAAGATCGACTGTATTCCCATTTGAATCGAAGAAAGTGTAAATACCATGAACAGGGGATGTAGTGATAGGTAAAGTAAAAGCAAGACCATAACCTTTCCTTTTGAAGACGGATTTTCCGCCGGGCGTGATATTGACGTTAAGACAATCTTGGCTATTTTGTGCCGGTATTGCAAAGGAACTATCTCGATTATTTACGCCAGAAAAAGGACCTATCGGCTGAGGTTGAAAATCCTCGCCAGCAAAGACCAATCCACAAACTAAAACAATAAGACTAGTAAAGGAAAGGGTAACTTTTCTGAGGCCAGTAATTGTATCCAAGTCGTGCGCCTTGTGGTTGCCACATAATCTTTTCAGGAACAGCTTCCGAAACATCAAACTCCGCCATGATTCGACCCAAATTCTTTTCAAATTCGCCAGGTTTCATCATATCGCCTGAACGGTGAAATTTGGATTTCATTAAAGCTTCTGGTGTGCCATCATCAGAGAAACATTGGGCTACAACCCAATGACAGATCGTAATATGATAAGGCGTCATTCGATTGTTTGAGTCGAAAGGAATATCTGTTGAATTGACTAGATCAGCAGGCTTGCGAGATTCGTAAATTGTTAAAGAAGCAACACTCGCATCAGGAACAGGCGCCAAAATGAGCGCCTGATTTGTAGCGTCATATATCCAATATTTAGGCTCGCCTGGTTGCCATTGGTTCCAGTCAGGATAAGAGAAATCGAGTCGATCTCTGCCTATTCCTTGTAATGGTCTCAAACTTCCGTCGGTATAAACTTTGTAAACACGAATGATATCCATCGTATCCGCGTTGATGCCATAAGTGGAAGTCCCTGATACGAGAGCAATTGATTCAGATAGCTTAATGGGCGATGCATATCCTTGAATTACACTCATTGCGATATTTATGCGAGTAGCAAGTACATCGAGTGGCCACCTGTCATTATTCTTGTCGCTCAATAATCGAGCACACTCTTGTTGTAAAGACGATAAATTCATGTTAAAACCACCTCGTGCGAAAAATTGTCCCTATAGAAAAAAGATTTTGGGGTAAAGTTGATAAAACAAAATCGTGTTGGATTTGGAATGGGGCAACTAATTATGCTGGATATGGCGTTATTGGCCTCGGTGGAAGAGATCAAGGGAATATTCTCGCCCATCGTTTTTCTTATGAAATTCATCATGGGAAAATAAAATATGGAAATTTTATTTGTCATAAATGTGATAACCCACCATGTGTAAATCCATCCCATTTGTTTCAAGGAACAAATCAAGACAATGTTTCGGATATGATTAGAAAAAATAGAAATTTTTCTGTAATCGGAGAAAACAATCATTTCAATAAACTTTCCAAAGAAGCCATTATTGAAATAAGATCTCAATATAAAAGAAATATTATTGGATATAAAAAATTGGCTAAAAAATATGGCGTTGTTTTTAGTTGTATTCAGGCCATTGTTAATAGAAAAAATTGGAAACACTTATCATAGCCGCCTTTTCCCCTGAAACTCTCTTTTGATATTTTCAAGAATTGACTTATAGCGTTTTGCTATATCGTCCATATTGAAATCCTTTTTCACTCGATGATAAGCAGCTTCGCCTATCTTGGCACGCTTCCCTTTCTCGACGATAAGACCACGGATGGCCTCGTACCATTGCTGTTTACTATTACTAATGATGATTCCATCTTTTCCGTCTTTGATTGAATTCACAAACGGATAAACTTTGCTGGCGATAGTCGGAATTTTCAGCCCACTATATTCTAACCAACGAAGATTACTTTTTACACGATTGAACTCATTATCCAAAAGTGGCGCAACGCCAATATCCGGTTCCCAATCTGAAATCATCTGCGGAAATTTGGATAAAGGAGACCATCCGATAAATTTTTTCAATCTTTCAGAATCACAATTTTTGAAACATTCAAACCGTTGATTCGGATACCAAAATTCAAGATTTGGGAATTCTTTTAAAAGTTCAATAATCACATCTTCGACAATATCTATATCACCGGAATGATTAGCGCAGCCGGTATAAATAATTCTTACCAAATCAGGATTTTTTTCGTGATCGATTGTTTTCTTCGTTAAGTTGTCCCAAATATCAAAATCAATCGAATTGGGAACGACATAACATTGCTTATTAGGTAAAATTTGATAAATCTTTTTGACCAAATATTGAGTCGAACAAATCACATAATCCGAAAGTTTGAGTTGTTCATAAGCGATTGCTTCTGGAGTTGAGTTTGGCTTATAGGGGCCGGAAGCCATGTTATAAGGCGGAATATCAAAAAACCAGTCATCCATTTCTAAGACCAAAGGTTTTTTAATGTGATAGGGATAAAGATTCTTTGGATCTCGGAAAGCAGTCAGATATCTTAAAATGCTTTCAGAACTCGTTACTTGGAAAACACTTAAATCAGCAGTTTTCATCAAAGAGAAAAGCTCATTGATTATGTGCTGATTGGTGAACCTTTTTTCTGCTTGATTCCAATTACATTTCCTTGTCCAAGCAGAAGGCCCATCACGATCTCGCTCGTCATAGGGATTGTAGTTAATCTCAGCTCCAAATTTTTGCATTTTGTCTGCGTAACCAGACATGCGATAGTAAATCGTCCCTGGCGTTTGCGTGAACCCAAACCAAACACGTAGAATTCTTTTGTCTTGAAAGGCTTCGTTCCAATCATTTGTATTTTTTCCACCAGCTTTAAAAAGAATTTCACAAGGTTGATCCATTAAGTAGCTACCTAGAAGCTGATTAGAAAATTCTTTACCTTTAAGCGTTCTGAGATAATGGAGTTTAAATGACTTTTCTATTTTTTGGCTAAGACTTTCCTCTTCAAAATAAATTCGATGAAGCCGACGATCGTGCCAACCATAAATATCAAGAATTTTGTGAGGAACCGAACCAAGTAAAATTCCATCTTTTTTAAGAACACGGCGAATCTCCTCTAAAGCCAAATAACAATCCGGCAGATGAGATAGAACATCCATGCACGTGACATAATCAAACGTACCATCCTCAAAAGGCAGTTTTTCAGCGTCCCCAACTTGAACATTTAATCCTTTGTCTTGCGCTTTTTTAACCAATTCTTCTGAAAGATCAATACCAAAAACATGACATCCTCGTTTGTCTCTGAGAAGTTGAAGGAAAGAACCGTCATTACAACCTATTTCAAGTACTTTACTATCCTTTTTTATTTCATAAGCAATAGGCAGAACTCTGCTTTCAAATTGAGGATTATTTTCTAAATCACCAGATCCAGTTGCGGGATAATTACGAAAATCTTCTTTTGTTATTTCATTTACCAATAATTTCATATAGCATCTACTACACTATGACAATTAAACCTGAAATAAGATTCTGGAAGTATGTCGAAATAACAACTAATTGCTGGCTTTGGAAAGGTTCGATGGCTAGTGGCTATGGGACGTTGCTTGGTGAAGGTGGCCGACAAGGCAAAATGATCGGGGCACATCGTTTTTCTTGGAAACTTCATAATGGAGAAATTCCAAAAGGAATGTGCGTATGCCATAAATGTGATATAAAAATTTGCGTAAATCCTTCTCACCTTTTTTTGGGAACACAAGCTGAAAACATAAAAGATATGACGATGAAAAAACGTCATACACTTGGTGTTAAAAATCCAATGGCTAAACTTAATAATGAAAAAGTCGCAAAAATAAGAGAATTGTTTAAAATTGGATATTCTTTGGATGTTCTTTCTTTGATTTACAATATCAGCAAAGCCACTATTTGTAGGGTGATAAATAGAAAGATCTGGAAACATATTTAACGCTTCTCTGCCCATTCGGGCTTAAATCCGCGAAGTTTACTCATCATACTTGTATTTAGCACCCGATGTCCCAAAGTCAAGAAACCGGGCTGGAAATCAATCCTACGCCCGCTTTTGACCCATTTGGTAATGAATTGCACGTCATCGGTCTTGCAATCTGGGCCATCAAGCTTTTCAGGCTCATAACCTCCAATTGCTAAAGCCGCTTCTTTTTTGAAAGCGCAATTCGGATTGCAAAAGTAATTGATCGTTCCTTCTTTAAGAAAAGTTTCGTGATCAAAAGGCTCACCAGGAAAATCTTCAAGCGGTTCATTGCAATAACCAATTCTTTGATAAGGGAAATTAACCATCTCAGATTGGGGATTCTTTTCGAAATGCTCTAAGATAATTGTCCCATGCTCATCAGCATAAAGATCATCTGCGTCGCAAGAAGCAATAATAGGGCTAGAAGCAACAGCCATCCCAATATTTCGAGAATGTCCCGCACCCATGTTTTTATCATTGAGAATTAATTTCACCTGTTTGTAGTGTGGTGTCCATTCCTGAAGGAATTCACGAGTGCCATCCGTTGAAAAATCATCAACAATGATTATCTCGTAATCATCGATAGTTTGAGATAAAAGACTTTGCAATGTTTCTCCTATCCAAGCTACAGAATTCCAAACAGGTAAAATGAAAGAAATCTTAGGCATCGAGAAACTCCCTGATTGTATTGATGTATTTCTCTTTGTCCAAAAGCTTTTTCATATTTTCCGGTGCAAATGGAGACACGCTTGAAACTCCGTTGTTGTTCATTTTCTTGAGTAACCTAATCTGTTGAACAATCTTTGCTTTCGTCTCCGGCCAGTTGTAAACATTTAATCCCTCGCTAAAACGATCCCACTGATTAAGTTCTGAATGACCCGAAGTATCAATGATTCGTGCTCCCGGCATTTGGATATTAGTCAAAACATCTCGACCAGCCATGATGAACTCACATCCCGCCATCGGGATTGTGTCATGAACAACCAACCGAAAAAGCATCGAATTGTCATAAACGTAATCTGGCCATTTGTCTCTGGAAATATTTCCTACATGCTTTAGATTGGGATAGCGAATATCCTTTCCGCCTGATCCATAAGCTGTGAACTGAACATCTGGCATCGCTCGAACGATTGAAAGCGTCTTTTCGTAGCAATATTTGTCGAAGTCTGACTGTCCTTGACCATTCCCTGGTTCAACTAAATACAAAGAGACTTTAAAGTCTTTGGGTAAAAGCTTTACTTCCCAGTTGTCGTTGTAGGATGGAATCGGAACAATCTCGGAGTCGAGTCCTAACTCTTTAAGCTCGTCGTGGGCTTCTTTGGTTTCCGTGAGAATATGGTCACACGATAGACGTAAGGCCCCTGTAAGATATTTAAGCTGGTCGTGTGGAAATTTTCGTAGCCAATAGATCCCCGCACCAACCATGTGGACGATCCTTTTGCATTTCGGGTAGTTGTTTTTGAAGTGAGCAAGTAAACGGGCATGTTCATTTAAACCTCTTTCATCAGGTCTTGTATAGTAACCAATCAGATAAAGACCTTTATAGTCCCAAGGCTTATAAAGTGTGTGATCTCGAAAATCTGCATTCAAAAGCTTCGCTATTTCTACAGCGTGGTTTTTTGCCCCAAAAGAAGTAACCAAGAGATCACGGATCGGAATTTGATTCTTTTTCTTGATGTAAGTAACTCGATCGACCCAATTCCCAGAGGAATCATACGAAAGTCCCTTCGGTCGTGGAGGTTCAGCCAAAAAGGATAGATAATTTCCCAAATAGAATCCTTTGACACCATTTTTAGTAACCCGAATCCAGAAGTCCCAATCCTGTAAGCTTTTACAATCTTTATCCCATTCGACGACATATTTCCTCCAAACGGGGAAACCGCAGTCAATGTAGTTTTCTACTTCCAATTCGTATTGATTGAATGGTTTTGATGGGTAAGCTTGATAGCGTTTATCTGTCCATTGATAACCGCCATAAGCAAAACCGCAGTCTTTGTTCTTTAAGAGAGTATCAACCCAATAACTAATCATCCCAGGCTTAGCAATGTAATCTGAGTTAAAGAATGAGACGATTTCACCTTTCGATTCTTTAAACCCTGCGTTCCGAGCAGCACAAGCGCCGTCATGTTCGATCTCAATCAACTTAAGATCGGCTTTTAATCCTTCAGCAATTTTTCGAAGTTCATCATTTTTACCATCAAATACGACCACGATTTCTTTGTTTTCGTAGTCCTGATCCAGCAAAGACAAAAGACATCTTTTGAAGATCATCGCTGGCAAGTCATAAACCGGAACGATAACGCTTATAAGCGGTTCTTCCCCAAACTTCTTAACGACTTCGGCCTTTTCTAACAATGCGTTACTCATAGGCTTTGCAAAGACAAGCATGTTGACAAGGACGCGCTCCGTCATAAAGGGGTCTTCGATGTTGGATTTCAATCATTCCGACGTCACCTTGCAAATTTTTTCCCATTTTCTGCTCGATCCAACGATGTTCTATATAGTGCATGTCGGCTCTATGACCGCACCCAAAACAAAGCGGTTCTCCTTCGCCTTTGTGATCTTTGCTTGTGGAGTATTGACGAACTCGTTCTTTTGCTTGTGGTGCTTCATATGGCATTTCCTGCATAGCCACGTTACTTCCAGAGGCTTGCTGTAATCGTGATGGTGAGCCTGACTGAACATGTCTCCGCATTTCTCGCAGGGCAATTTCTTGATCTTCCCGCGTTTCACGTATTGGTTCGTATACGCTCTGCAATTCATTTTTAGACGTTGAAGAGGAGTTAACGGATGTGTTTTCCGCCACTCTCTCATGTATTTGTTGTGACATGTTAAGCATTCTCCTTGTCCCGATATGCGATACGGATTCCCGCATCGACACATCGTTGGATTCTTTCGAAATGGTCGATATATTTTTGTCATCCATATTTTCTATAAAATGTTTATGTGGAGTTCCACTTAGAACATTTGTTTTATTGCGACTGCCTTTGGGCCTTCCCATAATTCCCTCCCTATCTTTAGTTGAAACAAGGTAGGGGTAACCGTAGGGAAGTGCGGCACCCCCACCTTGTCTCGAACTGATTAATTTACGGGGCTGACTGACTAAAATAAGTCAGAATGATTCCCGCTGAAGGATTTAACACCTTCGCGCCCATTCCTAGTTTGTAGGTAATAGGCGTGTATTGGTTCAAAGGATCGGTTTTATCCGCTCCTGTAACCACATTAACTTTTGCGTCTTTAGCACCAAGCTTCGTCACACCATAAGCACCTTTACCAATGATAAGAGTACCGAAAAGGTATCCACCACCAGAAGTGTATCCAGTTGACCAAGCCGAAGCTAAGACTGCCACATTGAATGCATTCGAGCTTTCTTCGAAATCGACGCGCTCAATAACGCCCAGTTGCCCTTTGGTAAGAGCGCCCAGGTTGTTATAAGCCATCCAAGTCGGGAAAGTCGAGTCTGATCGGATCTGATCTGAAATAAGTGGATGCACGATACCTTTGTATTGATTCTGTTCAAAGGGAATCGCATTATACGTTTTCAGCCAGGTCACTGCGTGACGAATATGGCTTATTGCCGTGATGGTAGAAAAGTAACCGTTCTGAATTGAGGTTGCGCGTTGATTCGCAACGGAAGGCCAGAAGATTTGGTTGGAGTTACCTTCCAAAACTGGGAATCCTTGAGAATAAACGCTGGGCAATGTGGCCGAAGCCGCATTTGCGACACCTGTCGAAGCGACCGAACCATAACCGATAGAATCGGAAATAATAAAGTCTTTCGTCAGAGCCGCGCCATAACCCAATGCTTGAACTGCTTCTTCCACCACTGGACAAACGGCCAATGCCGTCACTTGATCAGACACATCTCGACGATCACCATAAAATACCACCGTCGCGCTAATTTTCGTAGCGGAGATAGCAGAAGCGCCTGGAACCGACAATTCAGTTAAGGCATAGCCTTTCGCTGGATTGGTTAGACGATGCCAAACAATCGTATTGCCTTGGTTCTCAGGAAGTGGTCGTTGTTCGCCATACTTGTCATAAACAAGATTGGCTTCAAGTCTTTCCAGGAATACATGGTCATAGTAGTTGCCTACCATCCCAGTTATACCTGTGTCTGTAGTAGCTGTTCCTGTCATTAAAATTCACCCGTCTTTTTTGCCAAAAGACGATCATCAATATTTTGGTTGCACCAATCCCATTTGACTCAGAACTTTCCGCTTGTCTTCAACAGACAAACGATCAAATTCTGCTTGGGTCAATCCATTTTCGTTTGCATCCCTTCCTCCACCAGAACCTTGTCCTAACAGTCTTGGCGGAGTATTCGGAAGCTGGAAAGCTGGTGAATCGTTATATTGAGTCGTACTTTCTAGGTTTCTGCGTGCAATATTCGTTAAAGCCCGATCAAAGGCTTTCCGATAAACGTACGGATCTTGACTGAAAGACGATGGATCTGAACTCTGTAAATTCTCAATCACCTCGTGGAATTCTTTGGCCACTTCGGGACGGCGAAATACAGGATCAGCCGAAAGTTCTCGGAACTCCGAATTCTTGATGTTCTCGCGCTTCATGTCCTCAAGTTCTTGGGCGTGTCGTCGTCGTTCTTGTTCCATCATGGCGGCGGTTAAATCCCGTTGAATCGCTGTAATCTTCTCGAATTCATCAGGTAAAACACCATATTGACGGGCAAGATTCTCGACAATCTGCCTTTGATTTTGGACAGGTGGAACGTAAGCCGGATAAGGATTCATGGGAGGCTGAGGAACATAAACAGATTGTGGTGTCCAGCCGTTAGCTTGCGGCGGTCTTTGATCCCCATTTTGCTTTAATTCTTCTGCTCTCTTTTTATGAAATTCCTGATCCAATTTACGTAGCTCAAGTGCCACGGAATCCGGTGTGTCCCAATTGATCCCTTTCTTCTTTTTCCATTCTTGCAGCTCGACAGACTCTTTTGAAACTGTCGCTTTTTCGGTCGCCGGTTGTGTGGTAGCCGCCGGTTCTGACTTACTTTCCGCTTTGGGAGTTTCGGTTGTAGAATTCGCATTGATTCGATCCGCAATAGCAGTGACCGGAAGACCAGATTGAAGAAGGTCACTCTTCACTTTCTGTTCTTTTTCTGCTTTTTGCGCTTGTTCGATTTCACGCTTTAATTCCGCCGAAGTTTTCCTTTTTTCGGTTGTTTCATTCATTAGACACCTCTTTTAAGACCGCCACTTCCTAAGTGGTTCTGGTCAAATCTGTTTGTGTTCGCCTTTCATTGAATAACCATGTTTCGTGGTTACCTTTTCAGGAAGTTTCATTCCTTTTGAAGCCTGATCAAATTCTTTCACCACCGCGGACGTTATTCCTTTTTTCTTGGCGGTGTCGGTATGGAAGAATTTACGTTGCGCATCTGATTTATAGGGCATTTTTAACCTCTCACACTTCCAACTTCAACTTCACTGGTTTTCGGCATAATCGTTTTTGCTTTAACTGGATTCTGCCGATTTAATTCTTGTTCCATTGTCGGTTTAATTGGAGCAGGAGCTGTTAATGTTCCTGCTTTTGGATTAAAACTGTATTTTTTATTGTCTTGTTCAATTGTTTGAACATCTTCATCCGGCGATTTCATCATCTTCGTATAACTCATTTGTTGCCTCCAATAATTGAATCCAAATCTGAAAAAATAGAATCAATTTCCAGGACTTTACCACGATTAATTTGAACTCCTTCAATCGTGGAAGATGAAATAGCCACTTCTAAAGCTTGTTGACGATGTTCCTTAAGAACATTTTGTTCGAAATCTTTCCATGCCCAAGTATTCATCATAGACTTATAAGATTCTGCTCGTTCAATAGCTTTAAGGTCTGACATAAATATATAGATCTTCGTCATTGATCTCGGAATCTTTTAAATAATTCACATTGGACTCCCGCGTAAATCCATGGAACTTGCTCCCGGACCACGAGCTGGGATAGCTGGCCTTGGCATCCCATACAAAGGCCCTGGCGGCTGATTTCCGACCACAGGACTACCCAAGGGACTTCCGGCCTTGGGACCCGTTTGCGGACCGCCTTGAGGCATTTGAGGCCCTTGTGGAGGCATTGGCTGGCCGTTGGCTCCAAGCAGACTTTGGCCGGGTTGCGCGGCCGCTTGCTGCATCATGCGAGCCATTTGATTGTATTGCTGCATTTCTTCGTCACTAAAAACAAATTTATCCGGTTCCCCTACTTTCATCTCTTGAAGCTCAGCTCGCGCCACTTCCAATCCCTTAAACCATGGCTGCATTTGCCACTGCTGTGTAAATTGAGACAATTGAGCTAATTTCACACCTTGATTCTCGAAACTCATGACACCCAAAGGAACAAGCTTTGCTACCTTTTCTAATTGTTCAGGAACAATAAGTTGAAATTGCTGCATTCGGTTTGGGCCTAAAATGTCACCTATGGATTGCATATCCTTAAACTGATAAATCCTTTGGTAAAACTTCCGCATGGCATTACTAAGGCCGGTCCATTCAAACATCCGCGCGTAAAGCATCCATCGTCCCATCGCTTGCTGAAGATTGAGAGCTTGTCCTCGATAAGTCGATCCTCCTGCGTTTTGATCTCCACCACCGGCTGCTTGAGTCACTTTATTCGCTGCCGTAACTTCTTCTGCTTCTCGATCTACTTCAGCTGAAGCTTGCCAAGAATCCTGAGTCACATTTCCAAATTCGATTTGTTGAATCGCTTTCCTAACATCATCTACCCCTTTTATTGTCCAAATAGCGCCTGGTTCTGATTTGAGCCTATCCCATTCACCTTTGGGAATCATGTCTTTAAGCACGGCAATAATCTTGTTCATGCTCAAATTGATGTTGTCCATGCGCGAATTACGGATTTCATTCTTTTCGCCTTGAAGACCGATAACCAATTCAGCGGCGCCAATACCGTAGAATCCTTCTGGGCCGGGAATACGAATGTAATTTCCTTTAAAAAATGGCGGCTCGCCATCTCGCCAGGGGCTCATTCTTTTCCACACTAACCAAGCATCGTCAACAACTTTAATCACGCCAGGAACTGATTGATATTGAAATTTCTTGTTCGATCGAAGCTGAGGATTTAGATACCAGACTGGAATTTGACCATAGAACGTCAAAAGCTTGTGTTCTTTATCAGGATCTAGCCAAGTCGTGTAATAATTATAATCAAGCAATGTATAACGCTTGATCTGCTTTTCTGGATCATTTTCAATCCGGTTTGTTCCCGATCCACTTAAAACGCGGTCATTAACATTGTCGTATTTATAGAACGGGTCTGGGTCTGATCCACCCATGACCAATTCACGATTGCTGATCTTACTCTCAACAATGCACCAAAAATTCTTGTCAATCTCCGGTTTTCGTGGTTCGGGATAAAAATCGTAAATATCGGGGCATGTAATTGTCGCATAATCTTTAACCAACATTTGTTTGGGCACAAATGGCTCGTTGCCTTGAATTCCTGCCTGCTGCATAAAACCTTGAATCTCTTGCGGCATTTGAGGCATCCGGTTTTTGACCATGACTGTTTCATATTCTTTTCGATAACCAACTTCGCCAATCGCTGTCCCAAACAAAACTGTGCTTCGAAGAAAGTCAATCAAATTAACTTTACCCTGACACTTCTCAAAGTCATCACTCATGATTTCATTGATTCCACGAATAGATTGATCCATATCTTGACGCCTGGCTTGATATTCGGTTGGCATATCAGGAGTGAGTAAAGCTTGAAACATCTGCGAGGTAATGATCTCAACGACTTTCGAGGTTAAAGGCATGTGAGTTCGACTCTGCCAACTTTCTTTCCCATTCGTATCGTAAGCGCCTTTAAAGTTCTGAATACAACGATCCCAAATGAGTCTGCGCGTGCGACGCCAGGTCTTCGATTGCTCTAATCGACTTGTCACCATCCCTACAATCTCTTGATCAATCATATTCGTCAACGGATCTAAAGCCGTTGAAGGCGGACTCATCCTCTGAGTTGAAGTCGTTGGCCCCATCCCAGGAATATAGCCTTGAGTTTGTGTGTCTTGCGGTTGGTACATTATTTCTTTAATTTTCTAGGAAAATGAGTCTGATCCTTTGTCGGAATTGTTTCTTCTTTTTTAATTATTGGTTGCATTACTGGTTCAGCTGATGCCACTTTATTACTTGTCGCAGGTGTATAAACTTCTCGAATCGGATTACCATTATAAGCCGTTGTACCGCCGTTGTTCGTATGAATTTTTGCATTGCGATTTCCACCACTAAAATTTCTTATCTCTTGACCCTTCATATTTCGATCTTTAAGGTAATTTATTGAAGAATCTTTATCATCTCCATTAAAATGAAGTCCAGCTTGTGATTTCCCAAATTCATGAAATTGACCACCCATTTGTTTTACTTTACCAGCATAATTAAAATTATGATCACCATTATTAAAATCTCTGTGCTCTGTATTCTTTTGACCAGTCATGTCACCACAACTTGGATCGGAAGCTTTCGCCGGTTGAGTCTTACTTAAAGGCTGATTAAAATCATAATACCCGCGTATTTTGCTTTGTTCTTTGCTTGCCATATTTCCTCCGTTTCTTTAAAACTTTCTGGTAATCAGTGGCTCTGACCAACTCTAACCATTTGTCCTTCCAATATTTAGCTTCTTGATCCATTTACCAAAGCTTCTTAGGCGCGAATCTCGGCGCCGGTACGTCTACTTCAGGATTGCTCATCACCAAATATCTTATGACATCGCAGAAATCTTTGAACTCGTCCGTTACCTTGCCAGTCTTCGCATCTCGTGACCATCTCGTAAGACTTTTAATCGTGTTAAAGCAGTGCGGATTGATGAAAAGCTTCGGAGTGTTATAACTATCAAAAGGACGATTCGCATTAAATCTAAGATATTCTCTGACCTTAGATATCCCAGTGTCAATCTCTTCGGCTGCTTGATAGCTTGGTACAAAATCAATTCCGACTTCCAAGAATTCATCGCGTAATGTTCTTCGAGTCATTCCACTCAAATGTGTCACTTCCGCAAAATGTCGATCAATAATTCTTTTTGTTATTGATACGCCGTTCTCTTTGTCATAGAAAATGTTTTTGTAGTCTGGGATTGAAAGATTACAATTTCGCCACTTATAAAAATCTACGTTCGGCCATTCATCAACAATCGTGATAACGCCTCTCGGATCTACCACAGCCCATATCATTGCAAATGGCTTGTCTGTATGAGGATCAACAACATGAAAAAGTGTATCTCCATATTTGGCTTGGATTGGTTCTTTTAAGATATGAATATTTGGATTGAAATCTTTGAAGATAAGACCTTTAAGGTACATCGCCTTCCCATCAATCCTGGCTTCACGCTCTTCCGCGTCATACATTGAAATCATGGACTCGATTTGTTCGTGATCTAAATGTCCTCTGATTCCGTGCTGCTTACAAGCTGATTCGACGTCGGCATATACAACTTCAATAGTGGGTGCTATCTCATCGAAAAACCATCCGGCTTCTGTTAAAGGCGTCATTGCAACTAATGCTCGACCTTTGCCTCTTAAACGACTGATATTGGGAGTCCAAAGGCTTTTGGGCGGCGGCTCGTTGAATAGAACACAACCGAGGTTTGATCCCTCGTGTTGCTTACGGTCTTGTTCGTAGGTCATAACTTCCAAGATCCACCCGTTTGCTCTATATTCAGATACGTATTGATAACCGCCTTTATACTCAGTGTACTGACCTTTTGGCCACCATTTACGAATTTCTGTTGGTATCGGACCAGACTCTTTAACCTGACTTGGCTCGCTGACAATTCTGATTCGTTTCTCATAAGGCCAGTTCTTTATTAACTCTTTATCAAACCATCTGTTTTGTGGTCCAAACATAAGGTTTGCAGAGAGATTGACAAGGAAAGCTGTCTTGCCAACGGCATTGGCCATTGATCCACAATGAATTTGAGTTTCTCCACAAAACAACTCAAGCAATTTTTCAATTCTTCCATTAGGAACATAGTATTGACATCTTTCATTCTCGTTGATCCATGCTCTTTCCATTAGAAGAATGTTCAAAAGCTCTGATTGCTGCTTCGACTTCGTCTGCTCTAGGACGTTTGGTGACATCATTTAATTCCATATCAATGGTTTGCGATGGTTTGCCATGCCCATATTCAAGCGCAATTTCATAAGCCCATTTGAAGTTATCATCTTTCCCATTTGCCAGCATCTTTTTGAATCGCTCATGTCCTTTTGACTCTGAGAGCATATTTCTGAATTGCATCTTAATGGAATCTGGAATTCTTGCCACAAACTATTTGACCGCCAATTTTTTTAGTTTTGCTTCATAAACTTCTTTTGCTTGTTCCGGTGTCTTAAAAGAACCTAAACGATATTGCTTTCCTTTTTCCATTATCATTGCATACCATGGATTTTTAGTGGAAGATTGAGGATGAACTCCGATATAAGGAGATTTATTTAATACTTCCCCTCGATGTTCTTTCCTATTCCATTGGTTTTCACGATGAGTCACAATTCTTAGGTTCGATCTAGAATTATTGCATGGATCTCCATCAATATGATCAATTTCTTTCTTATAAAGAGGAAATCCCATTATCGCATGGTGCAAAAACATCACTCTATTTAAAGAATGATGCCCAAAATAGATTGTTCTGCAAGGATGGCCAGAATTGGATTTTCTCCAATTATAAAAAGCCAAATGCTTGTCTATTTCGTCTATTTTTGCAATTCCACCATTTTTTAATGGGATCTCAATCATCAAGAAACCAAAGGAGCCTTATTGCCTAAAGCAGCGGCAATTTTATCCATTCTATTGCTATATGTGGTATACATTTTTGCTTGGCTTCCATTAAATTCATGGAAATTTCCCGGGACTGTTGGCGTATCTGTATTCAAATTCGCTTCAACTGTTCGGCCAACTGTTGCATCAGCTTGCGCCATTATTTTGTTTGATTTGTCTAAGCTTCCTTCTGAAGTGACGGCATCGGCCATATCAACATTAACTTGTTTGCTCATAAGTCTCCTTTGACAAAAAAATACCGCAAAGAACTTTTAAGCTCTTTACGGTCTTCCCATTTCGATAAGGTTCGGCGATTTATGCTGATCCTCCTCGCTTTCGAGAGGAGTTTAGCAGATGTTAGCTATTTGTCAAGTGGAGGCAATGTTAAAATTGTTTCTGAGATTTTCTTTGAAACTGGACATTTACCTACTTTTCGGCCTTTGAAAGCTTCTTGCTCAGATATAACATAGGGATAATGAATTAAAGTTTCCAAACCAATAGTTTTATTTATTGCAAATCTCGAATCTCTAAAATCAGTTTGTTCATATTTAGGTTGTGGCATAAATAACTTCTTCTTAAGCTTCACTCTAAGTATTGCTGCCTGAATCTCATCCATCCTTGAATTTAGTCCTTGGTACTTAAAGACATTTTTAGATGTTTGTCCATAATCGCGCATTGCAAGCAATTTTTCGTATGTGGTTTTGTCATTAGTGCAGCATGCGCCGCCATCGCCAAATCCACCAAGCGTTTTGGTTGGGTAGAAACTATAAGCTCCACAATCCCCGGTAATTTTCGTGAACGTCCTTTGAGCACAGTCTTCGATAACTTTGAGTTTATATTTTTTCGCAATTCTGTTTATTTCCTTCATGTTGCAGTAGCGATTGAATAGATGAACTGGAACTATTGCTTTGGTTTTCTTGGTAATCGCTTTTTCGATTTGTACTTCATCAATAAGCGCGCTTTCTTTAACGTCAACCAAAACAACTCGTCCTCCACTTTGTACAATTCCAACAATTGTGGGATATGCAGTGAAGTTGGGTGCGATGATTTCTTGTGCGATATCCAACGCTATAAGAGCGAGAGTGATTGCATCGGTTCCCGATCCACATCCGACACAGTATTTGTTGCCCGTCGCTTCCGCGAATTCTTTTTCAAAGGCTTTTACCTCCTGTCCCAAGATATACTGACCGCTTTCTAAAACCCTTTGTATGGTCTCTAGAATCGCCTCAGAGCCTCGTTTGTAGAGTCCAACAACATCAAAGACAGGTTTCACTTTACAAGCCTCTTAAACTCATGAAAACTACGAATATAGTCACTCTCTTTGTAAACATCCGAAGCCAATACACAAATTAAACAATTTTCACTGAAATTTCTCATCACATGCCATTTCATCGGTGGGATTAATATACCTTCTCTTTTTACTTCTATCTGCTCCGATTTTTTACCATCAAAAAACTCCAATTCAAATGATCCTTGAAGACAAAAAATAATCTGTTTTAATTCTTTGTGTGCGTGATATCCTCTCAGCGATGTTGATTGCATTTTGTCGATGAAATAAATCCGTTTAATTTCAAATGGAATTTGATTTTCAATGATAGTTAATCGGCCATCATCCGAATCAATTATTTCTTTAAACGTTATTTTCTTGTTTTGCTTTTTCATTGCTTTCCAAAATAAAATCGAATGCTTTCGATGGGAATTGTTTCGATAAGATTTTTGTGCAGGGAAGAATACAATGCCCACCAATGGGTGCGGGTTTCATAATGGGTCTAATCAATTGGTCATCTCCACATTTCTTATAGCCCTCATTATAGCTACTTTCCCAATAATAATAAGTATATTCTGAAACGCCATAATGATTTAAGATTCGTTGCACTTCCTGCCGCCAAGCAATTTCTAATCCCATGTGAACGTTCGATAATAATTTTAAAACTTCGCCGTCACTTCGTTTATCGCATTGATAATCGTAACATTCAATTCCACATTTTTTAAAATAGTCTCGCGCCATACCTCTACCGATATAAGATCCAAAAAGAAACTTGGTATAAATTGGAATATCAAATTCCAAACCCATTATTTTTTCCCCGGTAATTGGACTAATTCTATTATGACGACCTCGAATGGGAGAATAAATCACGTTTCCGTCAAATTTATCTGAGGTTCCGATAGAAACAGATGAATTAATAATTGTTAAATTTGGCTTATATTGAGCAATATATTTTTTCGTGTTATCGACAAATCCTTCGTGTTCGGGATAACAAATATGCAGAACTTCTACATTTTCCAATTCTAAAGGCTCGATATCTCGAATGTGAGTTTCGTAGTATTTTTCAAGGATCAATTTTAAAGATTGACCAACTTCTCCAGCGCCAATAATAAGAGTTTTCATTTCTTTTTTTCCGCTAGGATTCGCTTAACTTCATGCTCTAATTCAACTGAATTTCCAGAAGTTAATTTCCATGCGATTTCCCTGTAAGCCTCCACCCGTTCTTTCTCGGCTTGCAGTTGAGATTGGAAAACTGAAGCAGATAATTCAGACAGAGAGAGAAGAAGTTCACAAGTTTCGCAATGAACTTTATGCTCACTTCTAATTTCGTCATAAGTATCACTTTTCATTTTTTAATTCAGGATCATAGATACGAAGCAAATTAAGCAATATCTCAGGGCAATTGGTCGCACTCCAACATCTTTGAATTGTTTCTGCTTCAACACGAGCGGCAATGGATTTAATCCACTTCAAGCGTTTCTCGGGAAATTGCCAATTTTTTAGATCGTCATTTTCTTTTTCGAAATTTATTTGTTTACTCATCTGATTTCTCACCAGTTTTCGGCTTGGAAGCATACAAACGTGGAACTCCACCTTCTTCTGTCAAAAGTATTCGATAGCATCTTTGAATCGTGTCTTCTTCGACTCTTGTAGCTATAGACATAAACGAAGCTTTCAAAGAATCGCCAGGTAACTCAGTTGGTGGAATCGGGCGATTAAAATAATCAAAAACTTCCTTGTCGAAATCTATTCGATTATCCATTTGATCTCCTTTTTTAGAAACAACCTTATTTGTCCAATTACTAGCTGCCAACCAGTAAATCAGTATGACCACTAAAATCAAGAATGGAACCAATTCTGTTTTTTTCATTTTTACTCCAAAAAATCATCGGCATTTAGCTGACGTATGCCGATACGAGTCAGAAGTCTATGCCAGCCTCGCTCTCCCAACCAAGGGAAATCATCAATGCCGATGTCCTTTTAGATCAAAAATCTCAATCTGCGACAAACAAAAACAAACCAATGCGAAAAGGAATCAATTCGATTTTTTTTATTTTTCTTTTTTATCAGGGAAGTATTTCGGGAAAGATTTCTCATTGTATCTTGCCATCCCATACGTCAAAAATAAAACGCTTCCAAGCACAATTAAAAATAATAATGACAGAAAGACTAGAATCGTTCTCATCGCCAATACCTATTGGATATTTTTCTTACTTCTGCCGGATAGATTTTAACATTCTCATAACGACTGCAAAAATTAACAGCTTGCTTTTTTTTCCAAAAAATCTCTTTGCAGTGAATTCCTTTTAAATTCCAAGTGGCTAACCACAATCTGAATGGCTTAGAGCTTAAATTCTGTTTTTTCATTTGCAATCACACCAATCCGTTGCATAAATTTTTATCCGTTCATCATTTTTATCTGGAGGATTACTTATCGGAGCTTCTATATCTCCACTCCTCGCCATCCATTCTTTTCCGTTCCAGAAAATCTCGAAGCCAATCACTTGATTATTGCTCGCGGTAAAATTTACCAGCATCGCCGTAGGCTCTCCGATTTTAGGCGGTGTAGATGATATAGGTGTCGAATGTCCATACATCACAAATAACAAGAGGGTTCCCATCATTCCCAAAATACTCTCAGGACTTGGTTTGTTCGGCCAAATCATTTTTCAATCCTTCTTCCGCTGCCTTCACAAAAAAAACAATCAGTGAAATTTCTTGTGCCGTTCCCTTCGCAATGTTCACAAATTTCATCTTCTCTGCAATATTCGCACCAGCTATAAATTTCTCCTTCTTCTTTGTGTAGTTCATGATCTCTTTCTTTACTGGTCATTGATTTTTCAGTTTCATTCGTTGGAAAATTCCAGCCACTATAATCACAAATCATATAGATATCTTCTTAACTGTCAATAACCAAAGAGGCTGGCAGTTATTTATTGAAATGATGGGATCGACACTTAAAGCTCTCGCTTCTGATTGACGTTTAATTTCAAGTAATGCTTGATAATCTGTATCAACAAAACGTTGATATTGGATTCTATTATGTTGAGTGGTGATAACTTTCATGTTATTTCCCTCTATACTGCCAATAATTTTAATTTTTCCCGATTCTCTGGAGACACAATATTTCTTGCATCTTCTCTTAAGTAACTAACTGCACTCTCACTGCTGTCAAACCAACGTTTATGAATGCAAAGAAATCTAATTCCATTTCGAATATGTAATGAAACTTTGGCGTCGTTATTGATTTTTCCTTGATGCATCACATTAAAAATTTCAGGAATACTCATGTTTGTTATTTTCATAAATTCCTCCTTTAAGATCATAAACCTTTTTTGATAAAAAAATATCAGCTTATTGTTTCTTCTTTTAAGCTATAACTATTCCGCCTTGTTTCGCATACCATTTCTTCTGCCCAGCATAATTTTTGCAAAGATAAGAACAATATTTCTTAAGTCGAGAACCTTCAAATATTTTTCTCGTTTTTCCTTCGCCTTGCTTACATCCAACATAAGCACATGTTTTCATTTCTTTGTTCATAAATTTAGTATAGCTTATGGGTTCTTAATCTGTCAAGGCCTAAATTTCACGAATCCACTTTTTTATGTCAAACTGCGCAGGATTCGATTTGCTGCGTTTTTCTTCACAAACGATGCAAGGTGCCTTTTCTTTGTTTTCGCGCCTTAAAACTGATTTTAGAGCGTTTAGCGGCCATTCCTGATAAGCTATGCCTCTTTCCCGGTCAACTGAATAGATCATCCCAAACTTATCATGCCAGAAATCACATCCGACGATGATATTAAGCTCTAATTCTCTCCCACTGTCTATCTCATTAAATTTCATTTTGTCTCCTTTGCTGCCATAATTTTCTGGGCTTCGGCGTCTATTTCTTGTTCTTGATATTCTTCAGAATTAATAAAGCCCCTACAAAATTCCAATGACTCCATTTTTTTAATCGCCACTTCCCGGTAAGCGTCTCGCTCTTTGAGAAGTTCTTGGGCAAGATATTTAAGCGAAAAAAAGGCCCCTGCTTTACATGCTTCTTCAATCGAATCTTTCGTTATCATTTGGAACCTCGACCTTCTCTTAAATTGCTGACCGCTTCAAGATGTGCTTTGTATGCTTCTTCTTGGTTTGGATAAATTCCGAGGTAGATAGTGCGCCTTTGACTCGGAGAATAATACTGCGCCTGCCATTTGCCAGCTTTGAATACTGTCCCTGGTTTTGATTTATCGAAATTCTCGAAATTATCTTTCCTATTTCTGCCATTCAGCTTATGTTCAATGATCCGCAAATTAGACCTGCGATTATCTAGTGAATTTCTGTTTATATGATCGACAACAAACCCTTTTTTCAAAGGATACCCCACAACCGCATGGTGCATATAACCCATCGCCCGTTTTTCTGGTGATAGGCGAACATTTCTTACCGCATAAAACAGCGGCCCTTCCCCATAACAATACCAACGAACTTTCGATATAACCGGAAAAAGATCGTCGTCCACGATTGCAGTCTGACCTTTCGTTAATTGGATATGCTTAATTTTTCTCACCTTCTCGTAAGCTGTTGGCTCAAATCTTCGATCTCTTTAATCTTGCCGCTTGAAATCCTCTATTCTCAGCATTATCTAATGCAATTTTTATTGCATCCAAACACGCTGCTACTTTTATATTCGGCAAATTACATAGCGCAACAATTCTTTTTGCTTGTTCCATATTTGGACTTTCTGTTGATTCACAGGCTGCACAAGAAATATTGGGAGAGCCATCCCTTGTTACAAATAATTTTCCACACCAAGCACATTCCCTATCTACATTTTTCATATTTCTCCTTTGCTGTTGGTTTCATTCTTCTTTTCCAAGATTAAAAAATTCCTGCAAAACTGATTTCAAACGAACAAATTCCTTAAGTTCATTTTCACTTTTTTCAAGATTAAACTTTAAATTATCAATTTGACTTTCTCGAAATTTAAGTTTGTTTTTTAAGCGATCAATTTCTTTTTTATTTTCGCGTAACGCTTTTTTGGCATCTTCATTTAAGTCTGTGATTTTGTTTAAATCTATGTCGATTTTCATTTTATTCTCCTGCTGCTTTCATTTGTCTTTGACTTCTCATTGATCTATCCAGTCTTGTTTTCTTGTTTTCCGAATCTTCTTTTCAATCAAATCAATTTTTTCGTTTTCATTCTCCAACGGATTTTCAAACCTTTTACGAATCTTTGACCATAATGAAAAAACATTGTCTGAAAATTCCTCACCTTCTTCGCCGGCTACTTTAAACTTTAAAGGCCGTCCCGTACCTTCTGAGGTCGCCAGAATCCGCATTCCCCCATATTCAACGATCCCGTAAGCATTTCTGGGAATCTCATAGTCATAAACATGCTTTCCAACTCGAACTTTGATACTTCGCGACCCATTCCACTTCACAACACACTCAACCCCAGGTATCGGATACATATCCGAAACCCACTTCAAAGATACCAATGTCTCAGCACAAACGACACAAACATATGTCACTTCCATGTGGCGGCTTAAACTTAAGAAACTACACGGCCTCAGTTTCGTCCATTCCTCTTGGCACGCCGGACATTTGACCCATTCCCGCGTTTCCATTGTCCGAATGAATTTTTGAATCGCTGCTTGAAAATTCCCTTTCAATGAGTCGATCGATGAGAGATTTGGGTTTGTCATTTTGAACCTCGCGATAGTTAATCCAATCCTGCCAGTTGTTAAACCAGGTTGACCCGTTTTTGATGAAACCACGAACAACGGCACGGCTCTTAAGATAATTATCCAGCGCCTGGTGGATCTGCCGGTACTGACCTTCTTCTTTCACCGAACCACAAAAGGAACGGAAAGCAGACTTGCGGCCATCCTTGTTCGGATATCTTTTCCAGATTTCTTCAAACCAACTATGTTGTTGTGCAGTTAATCCTCTTGTTTGGTTAGGTATGGTTAGGTTAGGTTTGGTAGGGGGCGTTACATCGCGTTTCTTTAGCGTTACATCACCGTTACCGTTATCGTTACATTTCTTATCTCTGAATTTTTGAACTCTTTGACGTGTCTTTAATTTGTTTTTTTCATATTTATCGACGGAAGAAAAATAACGATGCGTATATTCTTGCCATCCATGAATAGTAATTTTTTCGCCAATTTTATCGAGAAAACCACTTTCAATAAGCACATCTATGAACATTTCGGGATTAGTGAAATCGACATTATGGCCACCACTATATCGTTGCATTTCAACTTCTCTCAATCCAGTTAGCGTTACCATAGCGTTACAGTAACGCGTTACATCACCGTTACGGGCATTGTCCAGCGCCCACCACCAAAGTGCATGTAAATGACCAATTGCTTGATATTTATTAATCCCAAGTTTTTCAGCCATTAAAAGGAGTTTTCCGCTTCTTTCTAATTTTTGGTGAGATTCAATCCATGCCATTAGGTAGGTTCTCCAAATAAAAAATCCCGGACACCCCAAGGAAAACCGCTAAGTTTTTGTGGGGGCCGGGATAAATAGAAAAAGCCCGCTGAATTAAATCAACGAGCTTTGCATTTTTCATTAGCGGTTTCCCTTAAAAGCATGTGTTTAGTCTATCCTATCTGTTTAATTTGTCAAGCCCTAAAATAAAGAAATAATTTCATCAAAGGAAAAAAGCACCGAATTCAAAAGATGATGTCCGTTGTCGGCCCACTCATCTTCCCAATAATGCCCGGCAGATCGCATGTCGTCGCCCGAGAATTCCTTAAGATTGATTTCTTCCAACATTTTTATTCTCTAACCAAGGAAACCAAGTTGCCATCAAAACGTCTCGAACGTATTCAATATCGGAATTGGTAGGATAATGTCGAAGCAATTTCCTTGCCATTAATAGTCGATCTTCTCTTTTTCTGATATGCGCTAAATCAAATAGAAAATCATTGATTTGTTTTAGCGCCATTATTCTTTCATCGGGAAGCGTCATTTGTAATCCTGTAAAACTTTTCTTTCTCCTTTCATTTTTTCAAGTTCCAACTTGAACGCCAATACGATTTCTTTCTCGTCAACTTTCGCGGGAGTTCGAGCACGAACAAAGAGAGCATCATACTTTTCTTTGCCGAGTCTTTTGAGAAAGAAATCGACATGCTCTTGTGGGTTTTCACCCATGTGTAAGTGGCACCGCATACACAAACTAACGGCGTTTTCTGGATCAAATCTAACTGATCGGTTACGCCTCGAATGAAAATGAGAACAGTGCAAGCCTTGTGATGGTCGCTCGTATTGAGTGAAACATCGTTGGCATGTCCAATCATCTCGTTGCCTTATCCAATCTGAAAAGTATTTGTCAGCTAACGAACGACGTATTCCAAACATCAAAGCTTATGAAGTTTCAATCCTTCAGGAATTCCTGAAATCATTTTCTTCTGCATGACAGTGTATTTTTTCTGCTTTCCTGTGCTTGCTGAGATTCTAAAATCAAAATCGTGAACTGTTTCCTGAGACTCTTTGAGCATATTGGAAATTTCTCTTATTTGTCCGGCAATCATTGGACCGAATTCGAATATTTTGACTCGGCCATCTTTACGATCCAAAACATTTGTTTTCCAACGTTCTTTTAACTGCATTTCTTCGGGTGTCTCGGGATCGTCACAAAGATGGCAGCCTTCCCCTGAACAATTCACTTTCGTTTCTCCGAAACCGTGAATCAATTCCTTCTTGGGATGCTCGTCTAAGATATGAATATCGGCATAAGATCCGCCTTCAATCTTTAGGAATTTACCGCTATTTTCAATTTTAATGTCTGACCAACCCATGATTTTCTCCTTTTAAAATGGACTGTCATTGTCCAATGTTTTATTTTGTTTGGTTTCTTTGTATTGAATTGATTGTGTTGAACTGTAGTATTTGAGAATGCTTTGTCCGAGTGTGATCCTTGTCTTTATCGCATCAACGAGTCCTTCGATTTTGTCTCTTTCCATTCTAAGAAAAGCGACGTGACTTTCCAGCTGAAGCTTGCGATCAAGTTCGCTTTTCCCCTCTTTGGCCGGCAGCGCCTCAAAACTCTTGATGTCGAGCATTGAATTCGCCTCTGCCAAAAGAAACTGCATCCGAGCATTCCAGACTTCGATGGCTTCCAAATCCTTAATGAGATTTTCGGGTTCATCAGAAATTGGTGCTTTGAGAAGATTCGAGACGAATTCAAATTCTTCGGTCACAATTTCTTCCCATGAAATATTTCATTGTGTCTTTGGCAATCACTGTAGGATCTGAATTTGTGCGGACACCGGCATTGCCGGATTTTTCGCCGCGCGTGATAACGTCCCCTGGAATCAAGCAACAGAGGACCCCACTTTTTTTCGTAGGCATCAATGAAAGGCCGTTCATGCTGGCTCATGATTTCCTCAATCACTATCTCTTATTAATTGTTCGATTTTTATTCCTTCTTTTCTTTCTTGTTCGGTTATTTCGCAAATATCAACGTTGCCACTGATCCCCGAGACGTTGCCGCTGATCCCGGAGACGTCGCCGCTGATCCCCGAGATGTTGCCGCTGATCCCCGAGACGTTGCCGCTGATCCCCGAGACGTTGCCCCTGATCCCCGAGACGTCGCCCCTGATCCCCGAGACGTCGCCGCTGATCCCCGAGATGTTGCCGCTGATCCCCGAGACGTTGCCGCTGATCCCCGAGACGTAGCCTCTGATCCCGGAGACGTCGCCTCTGATCCCGGAGACGTCGCCTCTGATCCCGGAGATGTGGCCGCT
>Ga0335069_10001393_pt1 | contig 39188 bp, 41 predicted proteins | sample Lox_Sample_11_FD_206714 | JGI IMG/M metagenome (GOLD analysis project Ga0335069, IMG submission 206714) | Soil microbial communities from Loxahatchee National Wildlife Refuge, Florida, United States - Lox_Sample_1.1 | ecosystem: Environmental > Terrestrial > Soil > Wetlands | place: USA...
CCGGACCCGTCCCCGGACCCGGACCCGGACCCGTCCCCGGACCCGTACCCGTACCCGTACCCGTACCCGTACCCGTACCCGTACCCGGACCCGTACCCGGACCCGTACCCGTACCCGTACCCGTCCCCGTACCCGGACCCGTACCCGGACCCGTACCCGTACCCGGACCCGTACCCGGACCCGGACCCGGACCCGTACCCGGATATATTTTCGACAGAACCGTAAATTAGTTCCATGGCGCTTTCATCCATTTCTCGGCAGCCTCGGGAGTGACTTCAATCACCGCGGTGACCTTGTTGAGAGTGATACTCGGCACAGCAGGGCCAATCTTGCAAGACTTAGTTGGTCCAGTCGATGCGAGACCCATGAAACCCTTAACATCTGCGGACCAATAAACGCAGTTCTGCGCTCGCTTGATCGTTATGGAACCATCCACGGGCGGCTCCGTCATGTACCCGAAAAATACGCCACGAAATTCCGTGGTCACTACGACTGCCTGTTCTTTGCTTTTCACTTTTCCTCCTTGAATATTCCGTTCTGTCTTGGACGGTTTACTCGGCATGGGATTCCTCCGCGATTTTCTCGAGCTCCTTCATGCGCTTGTACATTTTCCCGCCGTCACCCTTTGGTTTCTTGCTTTGATCGTGCCAGCCAGCCGATTCAAATAGGGCCGTCAGTTCGTCCCACGCATCGACAAACGGCCTCCACTCGGGACATAGTTCGATGGCTTTGTACAGTTGAGCGCGCCATGCCGGGAAGAGTTGCAATAGCCGATAACACCGTCCAAAATCGTCAGGATCGTGAGGAATGTCGTAACGGCCATGTAAGCTAGATTTTCCCGTAATCGCCGAATAAATCGTCAGCGAACTAGTTCCTGTGTCGCGACCGTGCGCCCACTCACTAGGAGACATTGGCGGATTCTCTACGTAATTTCCGGGAGGACACTTGGAATGCATCTCCACAAAAGCATTCATGCACGCCAACGCAATCGGAACCGGCTGCGGAAGATTTACCGACAAACCTTGTCCGCATCGGGTGCAATAACCCATTTCGCCGGGCTTGCCTCCCGGTAAAACCCAATCAACTTTTCGGTCACTGCTGGGCATTGGCGATCTCCCCTGGCTTCCCGCTCATCTCATCTCTCCTTTACGTCCGCGCCCCCGCCTTGATTTTGCAACTCGGGCATTCCTGCGGTTCCTCGGTCGAAAACCACTTGAATCCGCAAGCACAGGCCCACAGAGTTTCGACATGCTCAATGGGCGATGGCTTACAGTCTCTTGGCCGGAAATGGTGCGGACCTCGCTTCGTTCTGGCGTATGGCTGACCCTTGGAAATTTCCCGTTTGCAATGTGTGCAGGTCATCTCATCTCTCTCCTTAGCCGCGAGCTACCTTGAGTTCTGCGCACTCGCGGCATAGCGGCTTGCCAAACAACCAAAATTTTGTGGAGTGCATTTCCTTAAAGCAATACCAACAAACGAGTTGTTTCAACAATCTAGCCATAAATCCTCCTAATCCTCCGTTTACTCTTACTGGGCATTGGCGATCTCCCCTGGCTTCCCGCGTTTTCGATAAAGCGTATTTCTTCCAATTCCCAAACGTATCGCCGCTTCTACGATGTTTCCGTCACACAGATCCAACGCAAATTCGATGTACTCGCGCTCAACCTCAAGCACTACCGCAGTGAGCGGCCGTAGCGATTCCAGTTGCTCGCGGCGCCAGTTTGCATATTCAGCCCGCGTCATGTTCTCCAGAACCTCAGACTCCGGCACGATTTTTAATATGTTCCCCATCACACATTACTGTACCACGCGGGATTGTTCCACGGGAAGCATTATTTCCACTTGACCCAGAACTGTTCCAAATGGGATACTTTTCTCATGATCCGCTGCGACCATCCCGTACTGGTTCCACTCCCGGTCGTACTCTGCGATCCGACCCAGCCGGCCAACCTGCGCGATGATGAGGTAGAAGTGGTCATGCTGTGCGGCGTTTGCCGCGCGAGGGTTGAGCGAAACGGATGTTTTGATTCTCGAGCACCTGGCGAGCATCTTCCGAAATCGGTTTCCTCGGGCCTTCCCATGCCGGCGAGAGTAATCGCTCACGCAAGTTCGTGTACACCAGTCCACCTTCACGCCTGAGTTGCTGCACTGTGCTTAGCGGCATAACATCCCCAGCAAGATCCCCACTGTGTGAGTCCGGAGTTAGGATGAATTTCACAATTCTGATCTCCGCTCTTAATGATGTTTCTTGATGTTTCTTCCTTATTGCGCGCGCTCCTAGTGGGCAGGGTCACCGCTCTGGGTGGGCGGGGTGGTGAAGACCCTGCCAACGTAGTAGGCAGGGTATATTCGCGTCCTGACTGTCCAGATACTCGCCCTTTAATAGTTCTCCATGGAGTCTTTTCAGGAAGATTTATAACCATAATTCGATACCGGGTCGATGCGTCACCAGTCTCAACCGGGGTTCCGTTTAGGTATCCAGCCTCACGAAAGAACGCAAGTATCTTTTGCACTCCACTCCGCGATAAACCAGTTTTCCACACAAGATGCCGCACCGATGGGTACGCAAAGCCGTCATCATCGGCACAGTCCGCAATTGCTTGCATCAGGAGCATTTGCGCGCCTGAAAGAGCTGATCTCCAGACGCACGCCTGAATCTCAACGCTCAATTCGTACCCTTCCTTGAATTACAAGATCGACAAAGCGGTCGGAGGTTTTCAGGATCATCCGTTCCCCCTCTTACAACCGCAATCACGTGGTCAATTGTTATATCTTTCTCAGTTCCGCAGTTATGACAAATTTTGCCGTCGCGAGCAAATACCGCATCACGGAGCGATCGGGGTAAGTTATTTCTCTTTTCCCACGGGGCCGGGTGAACAACGCGCCTCGGGCCGATTCGCAACGCCCATCCTTCCCAATCGCTTGTTCGCGTACCAGGCGGGCGATTGGCGTCCCATAGAAGGAAATCAATTTTCTCCTCTAACGTAAGTTTCTCGAAACAGGACGCCATAAGGTCGTACCACCGTAGAAAACCGTAAGTATTCCGCACAGACATGTTTCCCGACCTTTATGGGGCACCAAGCACGGGTCGAGTCGCAACTCAGTGCCCCGGACCTTCTGGGAGAAGGCGGTAGCAAATATACGGCAAACACCCGATTGACTGTCAACACTGATTTTTTGCGTCGTCGTGGAAAACTCGGCTACTGCGTCTTGAGATGCGGCGTGGAGCGCTCACTTCCACACAAATCGGCAGCTTGGAAAACCAGCACTTCGGCCTGATCCAGTTTCTGAATCATGAACGCCTGGACCTCGCGCATGTTGCCGATCATGTAACTCTGCAACAAGATCAGCGCGACCGCACAGGAATGCAGCACCGAATGAAAAATTGATTTGTTCACGTTAGTTTCTCCGGAGGTGACTTCTCGGTGTAGCACGCACGCTCCCCGATTGCAAGATAATTCTTGCACTGGTGTCACTGTTGTGCTACTGTGCTCCCGCGATGACTAAACAAATTCCCTCTTTCTCTGTTCGACTCAACCGCAAAGAAATGGCCGCATTGCGCCGGCTCATGAAGAATTGGAAGCTAACGCGCAATGCAGCGCTACGCAGGGCTGTCAAGCAGTGCGACGATTACGTGTTCATGCAGCAAGTCGTAAGGCCGAAAGCGGCATGATCCAACGATTCGCTCGGCTCAAGCGCTCTCGCGTTCGGCGCAGTGATAAGGCCCAATCGCGGCACGATATGACCGTCGAACTTGATGGTCTGGTGCGGTCGCTCGTGCTCGCCCGGGACAAACATGCCTGCGTCAAATGCGGAGCCGGTGGGCCGAATGTTGTTCTTCAAGCATCCCACATTCTCTCCAAAGGGCCGGCATCTCGCATCCGGTTCGATACCCACAACGTTTTAACCATGTGCCTTCGGTGTCACATCTACTGGTGGCACAAGGAACCGACCGCGGCTTATGAGTGGCTCGAACAAAAGTATCCGGGCCGACTCGCCGAGTTGCGCATCATGGCAGCTACGGCGCCGCGCGTCGATATGCCTATGCTTCTACTCTGTTTGCGCCAGGAGGTTCTTCGTCTTGAAAGTTCCAGCCCATCTCCAACAACGCATCCCTGACGAGAAGTTGCAGAATCTTCTCGCCGCGCGCGGCTATGATGTCCCGCTCATTGTTATCCGCCTGTGGTCAAGACACATGGGCTACAACAACAAATTCTCCCGCTACGCCGTAGAACGCTGGCTCCTGTGGGCGCCAGGTGCCCAAGGGCGTGCGCCTCATTTCCCCGAACATCTTGCTATGTTTGAGCGCCGGATCTGCGATTGGCGCCGCCTGCAGAATTCTCTTGACAGGTCATACGCAGTTATGCATACTAGCGTACATGAAGACGATCAAGGCATTTCAGATACCGGAACTGCTTCGGAAGCGGCAGGGCGATCGTACCCAGCGCGAGCTAGCGGAGGAGTTGGGAATCAGTCCTCAACATCTCGGCGACTTGCTGTTGGGACGGCGAATGCCCGGTAAAACGCTTCGGAAGCGTATGGGCATTGAGAAGCGGATTACGTTCGTAATCCAAGAGTGACGTTCCCCTTGGAAGCACGCGGCCCACGCGCTGAATTCGGGCCGCGTCTTTTCCTCGATTGGAGGATGCGATGGCTTCAAAATCACCGTTCGACAACGTTGACTTTATCCGGCGAATGCTTGGCTACGATGTTCCACCGCTCGGCGTTCTCGTGATGGAGGAAATGGTCAACCCAACCCAGTTCATCAGTGAACTGGACTACATCAACTATCGGCACAATCGGAATATCTCACCAGAGGTAAGCGTCGAACGCTGGCGCCGAGTCTATGGTCCGACCGCCGATGAAATGGAAGCACGGTACCAACGCGAACAGAACACCAACGCGTAGTTAGCAGAAACTTCAAATAGCTCAGGAGGCTATATGGCAACAGCAACGCATCTCCAAAATCCATCTCAATTCAAAGCAATCCCAGCAGCTCGTAAGGCTGAGAAGCGGCAAGTAAAACTCAAGCTCGGCATTCAAGGACCATCCGGCTCCGGCAAGACATGGGGCGCATTGGCACTCGCAAAGAATCTCTGGCCCGAGGCAAAGGTAATGGTGATTGACACCGAGAACGAATCGGCCAGCCTCTACGCCGACAACTTCACGTTCGACACCATCCCGCTTGATCCTCCGTTTGAATCGCAGCGCTATGCCGCGTGCATCGACTATGCAGTTGAGAACGGCTATGACGTTCTCATCATGGATAGCGTCACGCATCAGTGGGACGGTGAAGGCGGAATCTTGCGGCGCAAAGAGGAAATGGACCGGCGACCGAATGCAAACTCGTGGGCAAATTGGGCTCTCTTCACGCCCGAGCACACGTCCTTCGTGGAAAAGATCAAGCAGGCTCCCATCCACATCATTGCCACCATGCGCACCAAGCAGGAGTGGACGCTCGAGAAAAGCGATAAAGGAAAATCGAAACCCGTCAAGAGCGGCACTCAGCCAATTCAGCGCGACGGCTTCGACTACGAATTTACTCTCGTCTTCGATGTCCAGATGGATCACAAGGCTGAGATCGACAAAAACCGAACTGGCTTGTTCGAAGGCAAGATCATTGACTTAGCCGATCCGAAAGTTGCCAAAGCCATAAAGAATTGGCTGGAGTCAGGAACACCAATTAACACAGCACCGCAGCCGGCGGCCGTCACACCCAAGCCTGCACCAGTTCCTGCCGCTCCCGCGCAGAAAGTTGACGAGTGGAAGCTCGAGGGCGATCACCTTCACTGCCACGTCTACGACATTCTCAAGAAGAATTCCAAGAAGAATGAGCCATTTCTGGCAGTGAAGTACAACGCAACAATCAACGGCAAGGATATTGCCTTCTGCTTCAACGAGCGTCTGTTTGATGCGGTCATGGCGACCAAGGGCAAAGCGTGTGTGCTCTTCGTGAGTCCAGCCGAGTACACAACCATCGACGATGTAATCAAGGTCGGCGAGATCACCTACGCGGACGGAAAGCCAGTAGCGACCGAAAACATTCACGGCGTTTCCGTCACCGATGAGGACATCCCCTTTTAGTGCCAGGAGGCCACAATGAAGCTATACGAGATTCCTACCGAGTTTGCGATTCTTGAATCCGCGCTCATCGAGAACGCGGGCGAACTAACCCCGGAACTTGAAAAGCAGTTAGACGAGTTCCTTAGAGCAGGCAAAGACAAAATCGAAGGCGGCGCAATGGTCATGCGTGGGCTGGAGATGGAAGCGAAAGCCTGCAAGGAGGAAGCCAAGCGGTTGAGCGAACGCGCTGCATCGCTCGAGAACAATGTGGAACGACTCAAGAAGCTAATCCTCTACGCTCTCGATGGCGCGTTTGGCGGCAAGGTGAAAACTGCGCTGTTCACAATATGGGCTCAAACATCGGCTCCGGTTGCGAATCTCGATGTCGCTCCCGGAGTTGATCTAAAAGAACTGCCAGCCTCTTTCGTCCGTGTGAGCTATGCACTGGCGAAGGATGCCGTGAAAGAAGCGATCAAGCGCGGGGAGAAGATTCCCGACGAGATCATCGTTAGCGAAGTACCTGGGACACGGTTTCTCAGGGTTCGCTAGTCACAATGCAGAGGCTACGTGACGCTCTGCATTCAGCGGATCGAGCAGTGACTTTCATTCGGGACAAAAATGAAGTCGTCTTGCAGGGTTCGATACGCTGAATGGAGGGCATCATGGAAACTCAGGAAGTAGTAAAGAAACCAAGCACCATGTTCGCCGAAGATCCGGCATACGATCCGGCCACGCGAACGCTGACACTCACCTTCATCAAGGGTGGCACGTACACCTACGCAGATTTTTCGCAAGAGCACTTCGACGAATTCATTGCGGCGCCATCGTGGGGCAAGTGGTACCACAGTCACCGCGCAGCTTTCAGCAACGGAGTTAAGCAAGTTCCCAAGGACGGTGCCGACGTCGAAGCGGCCTCCTGAGTACGTTCTTGGGCCTGGTGAGGGTCTGTGTGGGATACATGGACCCTCGCCGGATTTAGAATTGGGGAAAGCAATGCGGGCAACTATTCACGTTTTGGACATTTCGGAGCCGGCAGTTACCGAAGGCGTCGATTTAATCGCGAACTGCGGTGCTGTTGTACGCAAGGCGACCTTTGCCATGCGGTTTGAATGCGAGCCTGGGGATCTGCGAAAGTCTCTGAGGGTATGCTCGGGCTGCGTCGATCGTCCGGTATCGCATCGCTATGTATACCTGCTGGTTTCGGCGGAGGAGATGATATGCGGGATAACCTAAGCAGGATTCAGCAACGGCAGCGCGCAACCCTGATGGAGTTCTATCGGCATCACAGTTATCTGCGCTGGCGCTGGACCTGGTTCGGATGGCTGTGCGGTAAGCTCGGCATTCCCCTGCGATACTTTCCTGTGCGTTGGATTGGCGCGTGGAGAGCGGAATAATCGTGGCTTACGGCACAGGCACTCAAAGCTGGTTAAAGTCGACGGAGTATCGCCAGCTTAAGAAAGAGCGCGAGCGGGTTACGGCCGCGTTTGTTCCGAGCCCGGAATCGGTTGAGATGCCGCTTACCTGTCGTTGTCCCCAACGAAGTTATCCCCACGAGGTTAGCGTCCACGCCACACTGCGCACCGATTGGGCGGCATGGGGCGCCGGACAAGACAAGAACCGATGGCCTTGGAGTCTACGGCTACTGGAGGCTTATGGCGAGTAAACTGGCGTTCCACTGTGATGCCTGTAAGCGAGAAAAGGGAGAGACGAATCATTGGTTTTTGATCTTCCGCACCCCGCGGCCCGTGCCAGAGTTCGTGCTTATTCCGTGGGACGACACACGCGCGCGCGATCCTGATTACTCTCACATTTGCAGCCACGAATGCGCACACACGAGGTTAGAGGAGTTCTTAGGCTCACTCCAATGACACTCCTCGAAACCAAAGCCGAGCAGGTATCTCGCATGATAGGGCGAAAGTTTCTCAACCTAACCGTACCTGCCCGCACCGAGTTAGCCGCGCTCCTAGTTCGCGAGTTTGAGCCGATGGTGATTGAGCAAGGACGGCTCCCGCTTTCCGATGGCGACCGCACCCAAAATGCCGAGCAAGCGAAGAAGATTCTGGCAATCCTGAAAGAGCGCCGATCCGCCGGCGTGACGAATGTGGAACTGGTGAAGATCGCGCAGCGGTTCGGAGGGAGAATCCACGAACTACGGCACGAGCAGGGTTACAAAATCACATGGAAGCGAGAAGAAGGCAGGATCTATCGCTACTTTCTCGATCCGACCGACTGGTGATAACATGGCGTCGTATTCAGTACGAAGACCACACAACCCGGACGAGAATCGCGAGACGTATGCAATGAAAACAAGGCGGGAGAAAGCGATGTACTGCCCCGCCTGTCACCAAGGATTTCACGGCCAGGGAGCCGATGAACGTTACAAAGCTCACTGGCGTGAGAAACACAGCAAACTAAAGGAGTAACAATGTACCTATCAAGCTCCGAACGAACCGGAGTTCTTTTGGAACTCATGCGGAATCTAGAAGCGCTTGTTGACGCCGGCAATATCTCTGCCGCCCACGCATTCAGGGTAGCAGTTAAGGCCGCGCACGACCACACGGATTGGCCCGACGAACCTAACAAGTCAGAACCGTCCGCTGGTCAATCAGTAACGTTCAATTCATCGGGACAGACAATATCCGCCGAAAATATCCCGCCTTCCAACGTGGTCGACGAAGAACAACCGGCTAACGTAGTGGAACAGGAACAACCGATTTAGCGAGTTGGGCCGCTCGACGAGCCGACTCTGAGAGTTCTGAGAGGAAACTCTCATGTTCTCAGGTAACTATCACGGTGCGAAGCGGCCCTATAAATCCCCATGACCCCTGCCTACGAACATAACGGCGTAACGATCTACCACGGTGACGTGCGCCAACTTCTCAAAGAACTGCCGGATGAATCCGTGAACTGTGTGGTAACAAGCCCGCCTTATTGGAGACAGCGAGACTACAAGATTACTGGGCAAATCGGATTGGAAATCACTCCCGAGGAATACTGCGATAGTTTGGTTGAGGCCTTCCGCGAGTGTCGGAGGATTCTACGCAGCGATGGAACCTTCTGGCTAAACATCGGCGAGAAATGGGCATCCGGCGGAAATGGTGGCGGTGGCTCGTTTATGGATCAGCGTAAGGATGCATGGTCTCACGCTGAGAATGCAAAGGGATGGAGATCACCGCCCGCTGGCTACAAAGATAAGGACATGGTGGGCATTCCCTGGATGGTTGCCTTTGCACTTCGCGCCGATGGATGGTATTTACGTCAGTGCAATATTTGGGCGAAGCCGAACTGTATGCCGGAGTCAGTCACCGACCGCTCTACAGTTGCCCACGAATACGTATTCCAGTTAGCCAAAAACAACGATTACTGGTATGACGCGGAGAGGGCGCGGACACCTGCAGCGCCCTCATCCGAGACTCGCCTCGCACAAGATGTGGAATCGCAGGCAGGATCATCGCGAGGAAACGGGGGTGGCAAGAAAAACGGGACAATGAAGGCTGTTACCAAGCTGACCGGATCACCGCACGGACGCCACGCGCTAGGAGATAATTTGCCCGCGACGGAACGCCGAAGTGATAAGCAGCGCGGTCATAGTCGAAAGCACAGCGGATTCAATGACCGATGGGACGCAATGACTGTCGCAGATCAGAGGGCAAACGGCGCGAATCTTCGGTCGGTATGGTGGATTAGTCCAGCCCAAACGGTCGACGAGCACTATGCGGTGATGCCTGATACCTTGGCGAAAATCTGTATCATTGCGGGCTGTCCTGCTGGTGGAATCGTTTTAGATCCGTTCTTTGGCTCTGGCACAACTGGGTTAGTAGCCCGTGCTAATGGCTGCAAGTGCATCGGTATAGAGTTGAACGCCGATTACATTGAGATCGCCAAGAAACGGTTGGCTCAATCCGTCCTAGATTTCTCCGTTTCCTAATCCTTCCCCGGGGCGTCCAGACTGCGGCCAAGTCGGACGCCTTTTGCTTGCTTCTTCTCTTTTGCCTGAATCTCTTTTTCCCGTTGGAAGGCTAGGCGTGCGATGGTGGTTTCGTCGACGCCTTCTTTGCGCATTCGTGCGAGGTCTTCCTGGAGAGCCGTGCGCGCTGGCTTCTCGGAGTTCTGGCGCCAGGTGTTGAATCCGTAGGATAAACTGTCGTAGCAATCGTCGTTCCAATCTCCGTGGATTTTTTTTACAGCCTTTCTTTCGTCAACAGTCCGGCTACTGATTGCTCCATAAGTAAGAGATAGATCAGCGGAATCCCGCGTGAGAACGCAGAGTCCATTTGCGAGTCCGTTGTAGAGAACCTGGGCATTGCCGGCGGGGTCGTGTGCAGCTTTGATTGATCCAACGCCGTACTCCCCGAACACTTCTGCCATCACACCGTAAATACTCTTGCCGGTTCCGCGGTGTTGGTCCATCGCCTCATCCATCACGCAGAAGGACATACGCGGCGACTCTGGATCTCGCTGGCTGAACTTGCGCAACCAATTATCCTGAGCACCCTGCCGCGGGAAATCCGTGCTTCCGAATCCGTTCTTACACAAGCGTAAAGCGAATTCCTTCGCTCCCATCTTTCGCTCAATGCGTTCCCGCGTTACAAACACGATGCCATTTGGATTGATTGCATATAGGTGCGCTGCAGCGGCTGAGTTTCCAAAACCATAGTCAATTGACCAAAAATGATTCCAATACCAGGTATCGCCGATCGTGGCATAGGGGACCACCATCTCCGGGCGCATAAAGTCGAAGTACAACCCTTCAGCGTTGCACCAGCACCCATAGAGCATCTGCATCTGCAACTTTTTAGGCTGAGATAAAAGGCTGGTGAGCTTCTCAGGACCATAGAGCGGGTTATCCACGAGCCGAGCAGGAATGAATGATGTCGTCTTTTCTACGGGAGAATCATCCGTCCACGTGGCGCCTCGATATACTTTTGCTGGAACTACGCAGGTTTCAAAGGGCCGATCGTCAGCTAGTGGGGCTTCGTGATGGACCGGACATCGCTTCCGAAGGAAAACTTTTTGCTGCCATCCATGTCCTACTCCGCCTGGGTTGCTGGTAAAGCGCGCACGGACTCTCAGGCCAGCCGCTTTGGGAGCTGCCAGCCAACCGATTAGGTATCGAATCCTGTGCTCTGGATGCTGCCCACTTTCATCAATCCCGAGCCAGCTATATGCGTTGCCCTGATAGCGATCAAGATCCTTGTCATGGGAAAGATACCCGGGACGAATGGTTGCGCCCGAGGGAAAGAGCCAGTGTCCTTCTTGCGCTACCCACTTTCCGCCGTAGGGTTCATAGATCGTCTTCTGAATATCTTTGAGCGCTTGCATTTCCTTGTACGATTTCCGAATGATGAGCGCGCGCAGTTTCGGGTTTTGATATTCCTGCATTGCATCTGCTACTAAATAATATGACTTACCTCCTCCACTCTGCCCTCCCATCAGGAGAAATTCTGCGCGCGAATTTATGGCAGCCTGCTGCGCCGAGTTGATCGGCCACCAGATCGGATCAACGCCGGGAGGCGGATACTCTAGGGGAGGATAGTAAGCAGCCGTGCTCACGAGATTTCGACCGTAATGACGTTGGATTTCTGCTTCGCGGCAGGCACTTCTTGTCCTGTGAGGCTCTCAATAGATGGCAAAGTCATTCCATCGGTCACTGGGCGCTCAGGAGGAGTTCTGCCGGGGAAAAGCTCGGCTGCGGTCGTCGCAGGGGCAGGCGTGGCATCCGGAGCGGCTGGCAATGCTTCCTGTGGGCGATTGAAGATTGAATGGTAGATGCTCGCGGTCGTGCGAACGGAGGGATCGTCGCTTGCAGCAATGCGGCGCTTGTAACGCCCGGAGTCCATCAGTCCCTTGATAACGTAGGCTGATTCGATAGCCTTGCGTTTTTCTTCGGGATGACGGTCAGGATCGAGACCAACGGCGAGCCGCATGATCTCGTGTTCCAGCAATTCCTCTTTGATGGTCATCAGCGGTATACCGATGACCGCTTTAAGTTCCTGCTCGGCTGCCTCTTTCTTGGCTATCGCTTCTTCGGCCTTCTGTGACAACGTGGCCGTGACTTGCGCGACTGCCGGGCCAACCAACTGCTGCCGCTCCTGCTCTAACCGGATGATGTCTTTCCATTCGGCAATGTCTTTCTGGACGGCTTTTTGCTTGAGCAGTTTGTGGGCTGCCGCTATGGTGATCTCAGAACGTTTCGCGCACTCCTCTATCCTTGACTCGTCGGCTCCGAGTTTCAGAAAGAGATTGACAAAGTAACGCTCCTTCTTCGTTAGCTTTGGCTTGCGTTTCTGGGCGGCGCGGGGCATTGCTCGGCACTCCGGGCACAACTGTTTTCTTTCTCCAGCAAATCACGATACCAGTTCGTCAGTTCAACGCGGTTGCTCATTCCAGTTTTATCGTAGATCATCGACATCTGGTGCTTCACCGTATCCTCGGTTGTTCCGAGCGTCGATGCGATCTCACGATTCCCTAAACCACGAACGGCGAGCAGTAAGATACGCTCTTCGCGCTCGGTTAACTGCCGGAACAGGTGCGCAAACAGCGGATTCAGTTTCCTGATTTCTCTTGCCAAAACTTCACCTGGTTCCTGCGGGCCTGGTTGCGCGCTTCCTGTAAGGCATCATTCAATCCATCAGCCGCTTTCAAGAGCACATTGCGGTTGTCTTTCAGATCTTCAATCGCCTTCGCGCGCTCACCATGCGGCAAGTCGGAGCCACGCACCCGCTCGAGTTCGGTGTCAATCTCTTTCAGGTCACGCGCCATTTCGTTGAGATCATCATGGAACATCAGGTAGGTAGCAATGTTTGGGTCTTTCACAAACTCCGCAGCGGCTCGCGGATCTTTCTCGGCTAACTGGTTCAGCGTTTGCCCGAAGGTGGCCGCTTTCGCCACATTCGATTTGAACCGCTCCTCAGCGCCGTACTTGTAGTTCGTCACGCCGAGGACGCCACCGCCGATGCCTTGCGCCCAATCCCATTCTCCCTTGTTGTTGATGAAGCGATTGAGAGCTGGTGAGCCTTTAAGGGCTGCGAACGCGATGCGCTTCTCGAGTTCGACATTCGGCGCCCATGTCCCAGGAGTGTATTTATCTTCCGGCTTTACGAGTTCCGTCGCGGCGCCGGCGTACTTCCGGTTGTAGATTTGGTCGGCAATCATTTCAACAACAGGCCCGGACAGTGTTCCTGCCAGCGCGCTTGCTCCACGCTTCCCTTCTTCTGTCGCTCCCGCTATGACATTCTCGCCTTGCAGCTTCGCCTGAATCGCTCCGAGGACCGGGGACATCAGGTGTGTTCCCATATTGTCGGAGATTAGCCCGGAAGAGAGTTTTCGGTCTCCGATGTGGATGTAGCGCAAGTCTGTGGCGTCTTCGTCTTTGTTTTTCCCAAGGGCTTTCAGTGCCTGGTTGATTGCCAGTGTTACTAACGCGCCGGCTACGCCAACTTTGAACGGGTGCCGCAGGAACCACTTCACCGAGGCAGTGTCCCACCCAGGAAACAGTACGAACTTGGCGAGCGTGCGCTGGCGCTCAGTCCAGTTAGCGCGGTTGTAGTTGCCGAATCCGTCTTCGACAGCACGCGCAACTTCCGCGTCAGTCATCTTTGGGAAGTGCTCTTTGAAGTAGTCTGCTACGACCACGCGTGCTTTCGGGTCTAAGCCTCCCCATCCGCCGGCAAACTTCGGATCGAACAGCACGCCTTTGCCAAATGCGCGTACCCAGTTTGCAGGGTTAAGGTTGTTGCCGATGTATTGGTTGGCGCGTCCGATATCGTTCCAATCGGTGTAGGCTCCGTACTTTGTGAGCATGTCGATAGTTGCATCGTCCACGCCTTTCATCACCCGCTCGCGGAGTTCCGGGCTGGCAATGACTTTCGCGATGCTCGGCCAGGAACGCGGGTCGAAGGCTCCGAGTCCCGAGGCTTGCCCGATTCTGCGCACAATGTTGTTGATGTGAACCATTGGGCCGAATAGACCGACAATCTGCTCCTGGAAGAACTTACGGATTTTGCTGGCTTCCCCACCTCGAGTCGCGTCGTAGTTCTCCATCGTGTCCACTACGGCTTTTGGTCCGAGGAATCGATCGCTAGCCTTGATGCCCGGTTTGCCTGTGGCTTGGACTGCCCATCCTTCATCTGGGTTCATTACCATGAACCGCTCACCGCGGGTTGGATCGTAGACGGCGTATGGCTTGAGTTCCGTTCCGCCTTCTTTCGCTTTCTGCACGATGTCTGGACGGTAGTAGGTCTCGCCGTTGTATTCGATCTTCGAAGGCTGCGCGGTTCCCGCGGTCCACTTCTCGGCTTTCTCGGTGAAGTCGTCAAAGAGTTGTTGCTTGAGCACGGCGGTTTTTGCCTGCTTGAAACTCTCAATGTAGCCCGAGAAGTCTTTGCGGCCGTGTTCGTAGTGATAGGCCGCGGACATCTCGCGCGCCTTCTTGTCCATCTTCGGCGGGCGCAAGCCTTTCTCATGGACGAATGAACCAGTGAATTCGCCGGCACCGGTCTCGGCTGGTAGCGGGTTTTTCGAGTGCTCTGGATAGGTGCGCTTGAGGTGAGGCTCTGGCGTGCCGTTTGCTTCGACGAACTTTGCTGCAGCGCGCTCCGTCTTGAATACCTGGGGTTCGCCGTCTTTCTCTACGGCCGTGCCATCGCGGTCGATGACGTGGAATCCGCCATCGGGCAGTTCTTCTGAGATGCTGAGGCTACGGCGAATCGGCCAGCCAAGCGCTAGGCGGTCGGCGGTGAGTTCTTTCCATAACGGATCAAACTTCTTGACTGCGGCCATCACCTTCGGATCTTCCGTGGCCGATTTGTACTCGTCGGGGTGCTGTGCCTGGAGGAAGTCTCGTGAGTCAGAATCGACCATCAGGGACGCTAGGCGTATCTGATCGTCATTCAATCCTTCGATGACTTTGGCAACATTCGCGTCGGCCTTCGCTTTGAAGTATCGCGGGGCATTGTCGATCAGGTGCAGGTTTTCGGCTACGTCTTCATCGACCTTGGCGAGTGAGTGATACTTGTCACCGATTTTTAGTTTCTCGCCGATGAATTCCTTTACGGCGGAGTCGTAGATTTTCTTTATGTTCTGCGCTACTTCGATGGGATTGATCGCGCCAATAGCGGCTGCACCGCGCTCGCCTACTCTGGCTTTTTCTTGGGATCGGGCGGCTGTAGAAGTTTCTTCACCGCTTGTGCGCGCTTGTCCGGCGGCTGGCTGTTGTAAAGTTCCAGCACCGCCTTCAGCTTGCGGTCGCGGCGCCTCTCCGGGCTTTCGGCCCTGCAACTTCACAACTTCTTGCGTGCCGTCTTTCTTTGAGATCGTGACAGAATCAATCGTGAACTTCTTCCCGTTCGTTACTTCCATCCCAACATATCGTGCTGCCTTGGCCGGATCTACATAGGCGACAGTCGCGTGCGGTTTGTATTCAGGGAATGAGGACTCCGCGAAGTCACCGTGCTTCTGAATCTCAGCATTGATGCGGTACAGCTCTGGCGATTGCACTGGCGCGATGATGACGGCGGCTCCATCGGAGTGCTCGCTCGGCGGGAACTTCTGTGTCTTCCCTAGACTCGCCTCGAACGGCGCTTGCTGTGAGAGGAATTTCTTGATGCCTTCGTAGTCCTCGCCTTTGATGCCGTAGCGTACCGTGACGTGATTACCTTCAACCTCTTTCCCTTGGCCTGCTAGATCGTTGGGAGAGATACGCGCACGGGCCGCGTCGAGTGCTTTGCCTGCTTCGGATGATTCCGGGATATCATGTTGCGTGTTGCCGTATTTGTGGACGATGGGTTGCTCGGTTTGCGGTGCCCGCATTCCCCGCTCAATTTCGTCAGCGGTCTTAACTAAATCCTTGTGATATTCACCCGGCTTGAGTCCGAGTTTCTCGCGGGCTTGCCGCGTAGCTTCCTGATGGCGTGCTGCACCTTCGGCGGTGTTTGTGCCTGGCAACGGTGTGTTGGCGTTCGTTTCTACTCTCTCCACTTTCACGCCCGGCTGCGCCTTTTCTTTGTCGCCAATCAGTTCCGGGCTCACGTCTTTCTTCGCTGTGACTGGCAGACGTGTCAGTCCCACCGATTCGAGCGCTCTGTGAATGTTCTCGATTTCTCCTGGACGCGAGGCACGGCGCGATTCGATGATGACGTTTTTGCCGTCTGCGAGATCCTGCTTTAGCGAAGCAATGCGCTCGGGGATAGGTGCGCCGATTGAGCCGTCAGCATTTTCTTTGAAGAGTGTGCCGTCGAAGTCTATGCCGAGCCTTGGCTGGACCGCGCCCTTGGATGGCGCGGAGGTAGTGTCACTCGCTAGAGATACCTTGGACGGATCAAAGATTACAACTTCATTGCCGATGTCGAGGCCGTCGTATCCGTCGCGTTTCAGCGCGGCAGTAAGTTTGGCACTGGCATTCTCATCGAGCGACTGGATGCTATATTCTTTTTGAAGGTCGAGCACACCTTGCGGACCGTCAACCTTTTTAAGATTGGTTGCCGAAACTGTGGTAGGCAGAACATCTGAGATGCCCTCTAGTTGGCCGCCCTCTTCGTATGGTTCACGTGACTTGCTGAGATAGATTCCTTCCGCGTAATTATCGCCAAGATACGGACTATCTTCGCCGGCTGCAGAAAATCCCTTTTGCCGGATCGCCTCGGCATTGTTTGTGCCGTGATAATAAATCGCACCCGCTGGCGTCTGTTGCGGAGTTTGGGTGCTCTTTTCGCCAGCCCCTTTTTCGGGGATCACTGGTGCTATTGTACCTGTCTTTCTTGGCTGGCCTTCACCCGCTCCAGCCGCTTCTTCAACCCCACGAGCAGGAGTTTCGGCCCGAGCTTCCGGCCTTTCACCACTTGTTCGAGTGACGGTTTCTCCGGGAACTGGAGCAGGTTGCTTGGCAGGTTCTGGCTGTTTTCCACCGGCGGCCTCCCTTCGTACATCTTGCAGTTTTACGTTGTTGAATTTCCCTGCTTCGGAACCGTCTGGATTGAGGAATACTCCGCGCAGGCGCCGCAGTTTTTCTCCATTGCCACCGTTCGTTGTGGCATCGACTAAGACTTTGCCGCGCTTCCATTGACCATCCTCGCCACGTACTTCGAGGATGCGACCACGCAAGTTTTCTGCTTGAGAGATTGGGGGGATGGGAGCCTTTTCTTCTCCGCGAACTTTAGCACCGTAGTCGATCGGCTCGGGCGGGTGTCCCATGTTCTCGCGGGGCACGCCACCTTCGGCAAGATAGTCACGCTTCGGTGGACCGTACTCGGATGGCGTTACTCGGCCGGGGGCGGCGACGGCTTTTTCTTCTTTGGCGGTTTCGGGGCGCGCGGTGGCAAGTCCTTCCCCTTGCTGGCTCGGTTCCACTCGTCCACGTCCACGCCCTGCTTCTCCAGTTTCTTCCGGTGGATGTTGAAGAATGCCTGCTGTGCTTGGCTTTTGAACGGCATTGTCTGCCTCCTGTCTCTCACGCGCAGCCTGTTCTGCTGCCTCGTGAGTCTGAGCGATTCGATTTTCGATTGCCGCGGCCTCGGCTTCTTTACCCGCAGCACGTAGTTCCTGGGCCTTGCGATAATCATCGTGGCTTTGCTCCGTCACTTTCGCCATCTCTGGCGTCTGAATCAGTACCTCGGCCTTCTTTACGGGTTCGCCTGCCGGCGCTTTCGTATCGACAATCGCTTGCACCTGCCGGACAGCATTCTTTCCGGGCTCTCCTGTGACGGAGCCCTCGGCCTTTTGGACGGGCAATTCGCCATGCAGGTTTTCGAGAACCTTGCCCGCTGCCTCTTGATCTGGAACCGTGACCTTTGCTGCTGAGATGTCTGCTACTTGTGACGGCTGTACGCCCTGGCGCTCCGCTTTGTCGCCAATTCGGTCAGCATCTTTCGATTTCCGAACTGCTTCCACTTCGGCGCCGGGTACACCCTTGGTTGCTTCTTCGACGGCCTTTCCGACCGCGGGAGCCTGCCGCTCGGCACTTGCGCGTAGTTCCTCAACATCGTTCGAAGCATGGACAACGGGTTTCTCTTCACCGGCTGGCGGGAGCAGTTTATAACCGCGAGGGATATCGCTATAGGTAGGTTCTGCGACTCCCATGTTTTGACGGGCTGGGACATTCTCTGCCGCTGCTTCGGCTCCGCGCTTCGTAAGATAGGAGGAAATAATACCTTGTGGATTCTGTTTTATGAGTTCTGCAGCCACGGCACGGGCTTCAGTCTGCGACGTGATGTAGATGGGGTGGCCGTTATTGTCTTGGATGTAACCGCGTTTCCATAGGAGATCAGTTAGTGCGTTCTCTGGATTTGCCAAGCCCTTCAAACCAGAGAATGCTGCACCGCCAGCAAACGCGCCCGCAATCTGTCCAGCTTGCTCTACCAAATCCTGCACCTCTGGCGATGCACCAAAGGCTTCGGAGAGTTTCTTCGCGCCCTTGCCGCCGGCATAGCCCCCAGCCACTGACATTGCAGTCAATTCTGGCTGAAGTATTGAACCTACAACCATCAGTGGAGTAGCGGCTGTGGTCGTGCCATGCAGAACATGAGCAAGTTTAGCCGCAGTGATTTCATTTTCTGGCGTGAGAGGCTCGGTGCCTTCTAATTGCCCTTTCGTGAGGGGACGAGGAAAGTTGCGAGCAATCTCCCCATAGCCACGGTAGCCGGTTATCGTTTTCAGATTTTCAATATCGGCAGCGGCTTCCTGCGGAGTGGCACGTCCAGGTTCCGTAAATTTTGGGCCTACGGGTACTGGAACGGCAGCGGGTTCCTCCGGCGAAACCGATGGCTGCGCAGTTCCACCAAGCCTTATAGCAGTAGGTTCTAACCGCTTTACTTCTTCTGGAGTTGCACCGCGGTAAGGAATTGGGAGTGGCGGCTGCACTGGATATTGCGCAGCGCGCTGTTCGCGTTGTTCGCTTACTAACTGAGATGCGCGATCAGGAGATTGTTGTGGAGGAATCCCTAGATTCAGGTGCCCGGATACCGTTGGCAGTTCGGCACCATGAATACCGGGACTGAGATTCAACGCAGTTGGTGCGTGGTCAGCAAGAAGTGGTTGTTGAGATATAGCAGGAGGAACTTGACTAGGCGGTGCAGGGGCGCTAGGCGGGAGGATTTTGTAGCCATCGGGAACATCGGAATACTCAGGCGCAGTCGGCGCGCTCGGAGGTGGGAGCACCTTGTAGCCAGCGGGAACGTCACTGAATTGCTGGAGAGCACCCACGTTACTCTTTCACCCACTTTCCGCCCTTCTTGACTTCGATGGTTCCATCGGGAGCCTGACGTCGTGTGCCATCGGGAGCGGGTTGCGGTTTCGTTTGTGGCGGTGCTGCGGCCGGAGCGGGAGCGGGTTGCGCTGCAGGTGCTGCGGGTTGTTCGGGAGCCCAGTTTGCATTTCCCTTCGCGTCTACCGTCACAACTTGGTGCGGGCCAGCCTGCCCAATATTCGCCATGTCCTCTTCGTAGGCGTTCTGAATCTCCTGCAACTGCCGCTGGTATTCCTTACCGCCGTTCGGTTGATACAAACGCCTTGCATGATCAGCGTTCGCCTTTTCGATTGCCGCATTCTTTCGGTCGGAGATTGCGCGTAGTGCCTGTGGAGTGACTTCGCCTCTGCCGCCCTTCCCGAGATCACCTTTGGCTGTTGAGATGATCTTGTTCATGTCCTCAAGCGTTTGTGGGGGATGACCGTACTGCTGCGTAAATAGGCGCGTGGCGTTGGCAATCTGCTGCGCGGTGTATTCGCCTTCCGTGGGTTGCCGGGGATCAGGAATCTTGCCGTTTGCCATGAAGAGAATGCGGTTCAACCCTTTGAGTCCTAGTCGATCAGCCTGCGAGCCGCGCTGATCGAATTCCTTTTGATTGAGTTCGAGTTTCGCGGCCGATTTCCGCTCTTCGCTTTCGGGCTTGTTCTCGGCGTTGATGAGTCCTGTGGCACCCGTTGTGAGATCCTTCCCTAATGCGGCGTTCGCACGGAATTCGCCAGCCTTCGTTTTGCGCGCTTCATTGATATCCTTCCAGGTCTTGAACGCGGTATCGATGTCGGCATTGGTTGCGCTGAGTGCTTGTGCTCTACGTTCCTCGGCCCGGCGATACTGGTCACTCGGTGCGTTGTATGGCGTGGCTCCGACTAGCTTTGGATCAACCGCACCCTCAACCGCTCCGAGCACTCCACCGCGCGTGAGCCCTGTTAAGCCTCCACGAACACCGCGCCACACCTTTGAAGCCGTGGATGCCTTTGGGTTGACGTCGACCATCTGCCCGGTATCGGGGTCATACTCTTTGGTCGTAGTAAGACGCTGCCCGGTTTTCGGATCGAACAACGGTGCGGGAAGTGCGAGTTTATCTCTGCGCTCCGTGAGTTTCTGCAGTTCTGGCGGCGTTGTTGTCGACATCTCATCTGCCGACCGCGTTGCATTCTGCGCGTTCTTGTAAAGCATCGAAAGTCCAGCACGCCCGAATCCTTCTTCGTCAGTCGGTTCCGTCTCGCCTGCTCCGCCAAGAGCACCTGCAGCGGTCGCGCTCGGAGATGGTTTCGGCGTGGACGATTGCGGCATATCAACGGGCGGCGCTCCAACCGAAGGCGCCTTTTGAAATGGTGAGCCGCGCAGAGATTCGAGCATAGCGGGGTTCGCCCGAACTTTGTCCGGGTCGATCCCTGCCGCAGTGAGCGGAGACGATGCGCTTGGAAACTGCTCTAACTCGTCTTCGTCGTCCAGTCCAGACTTCCAGTTATTTGCCATTTGTCATCACCCTGGGATGTTGATATTCGCCTGCCCACCAGCGGCGGTTTTTCCAAGCTGTTGCGCGAAGGATTCGCCGAGGACATCCATGAAACTCGGCTGTTCTGCAGCCTTGGCCGCGATACTCAAATCGCCCTGAGCGAGTTGCCCTTGTTCTTCGGCCAACTGATTCTCCATGCCTTCCTTTGCTTGCCGTCCGCCAAGCACCGCTTCGTTGTAGCCAACACCGGAAGCGAGACGGCGTTCAGTTGCTGCCGCTTCTTCGGCTCCAAGTGCGCGCTGATTCTCATGCTGCATCCGTTCTGTTGCCGCGATCGCGCCACCCGCGTTCTGCCCGGAGCGTACTGCCTGTCCCTGTAGCATCTGGCCGGCGTTCTCAGCGAAACCAGCGGCAGTGTCCGCGAGTTCCTGATTCTGCGCGGTTTGAACTTGCCCACCTTGGACATAGGGATTGTTGGCCTTGAATGCGTTCAGTTCATCGCCATAGCCGGTAATATCGTTTTGCGCTGTATTGAACGAGGTGTTCGCGTTGGCGTTATAGACTTTGTTTTGTTTGCTGGCAGTCGAAAGGACGTCAGTCTCTTGGTTTCGGCTCACGCTTCTACCTCCATAGGTTGCTCTTTGCTTTCCCGCTCGCGTCGTTTCGCGTAGAACCGTTGCAACGCTGCATTTTCCTCGGCATCAAGGCGGCGGTAAAAATCAATGTTGCGACTCTTTATCATCCCAAGAATACGTTGTAACCCGTGCTCCATGTCAGAAACTCGCTCGGGTGGAACAAGGATGTGAAAGTCCTCATAGCCGCGCTGTCGCAGCATCCAGAACACCGCATCCTGTTCGTGCATTGAGCACACCGTTGCCTCGGCGTCGATGCCATAGCAGGTATGCTCCACCGTCCGCTCGTAGATGTGACCTTGCACTACTTCGCCCGTTTCCAGACTGACTGCCGCCAGAGCGAGAACGATGTTCGGCATTCTCTGACCGTGCGCATCAAATACCACAGGCAATCCATAGCTCGTTTTGTCACGCTCATTCTGCTCACGTAGCTTCTCTTCGAGTACGGGAATATCCTCGGGCCGCATCTCCCGCAGTTTCGTCTTCATTGTTTCGGGCCGTCTCCACGTCGCACGTTCACGTGTTTTTCAAGATACGCTGCTACCTTGCGGTGATGGTCATTCAGTTTCTTGAGTTCATCGGCTTTGATCTGCGCGAAGTCCGCAATGTCGGTTGACTTGATATGTCCGCAGTGAGGACACGAAAGCACTCCAAACTCGTGAACGAGATGATGCTCGCCTTTCGTGTCCGGGTTATGGAACACAACTACGTGACGGGACTTATCCGTCTCTACCCACTCGTCTTTGATTCGCCAGGTCATTATCTATAAACGTGCCAAACCGCCGACATCGCAGTTGGGGTTCTCGATGATGCAGACGGATTGCATACGTAAAAGTTGACGTTGCCAGAAGTCGGCACTGAATAGACCTGCAACCATGAGTAGAGGTTTGAACTGCTCGGCGCTGCGCTTAGAGAAAACCCAATCGTATCTGACGTTGCAACTCCGCTGGCTGCTGTCATTACTACAGTCGCACAAGAGCCTGATGAAATCGCGGACGTTCCTAAAGCAGTCGTGCCCGAAGCGACCGTGATTGTCACCGTTCCTGATGATGGAAACGTTGCTGTCGAACTGATGCCTGTGCCGCCGTTCGTCTTTGCGAGCAATCCTGTAACCTGCGTTGGCAGGTTGATGACGGTGACGGCTCCGAGACAAAAGATGGTGCATGCGAGAAGTCCTAGAAAAATCGCCCTGCGCGCCATTTAGTACCTGTAATTGCATATAAGTGTGGTTCCTGTCGGCGGTGCGGTTCCGTAAGTCATCGTCGCAGTAGCCAAGGTGAAATCTGCTCCACCAGCACGTTGCTGCACTCCATTTTCAAAGCAGTTCAGGCTTGCCGCAGGACTGGGAGTATGCGCCAACGTGAAGGTAACGTTTGAGCCGTTGATCGTCCCACTCGGCGTTTCGTTGTCAGCAAAGGTGCCCGTGAGAACCGTGCCACAACTGTACGTGTGAGTCGCTGTCGCATATTGCAGCGCTCCGCTCGGGCAGTTCGGAACGGAGATCCATGAACCTGTTGCTGCGGCCGTTGTACCTAAGAATTGATCGGCTGCCGAATTTGTTGGGACGGTTGTGCCGTTATCTTTCTGGCAAGTGATGACGTTCGAGCCAGAGGTTGTGCAGTCTCCGCTCAATTCCGAAGCGCTTAGCGCGCCGGATGCCGCTCGGGTAACTCCGGTTCCAAGGTTATTTGATCCAGTGCCGCCGTTTCCGGTTGGGAGAATCCCAAGCACCTGATAAGTGAGATCGATGCGGGTAGCCGCTCCCATTAGGAAGCCAACCGAGAACAGAACGAAGATGATTGCCCATGCCTTTTGTTTAGAATATTCCACGAGTCCCCTCCTACGAATTCACGCCAAACATGACGTTCAAATCCTGAGTTAAGCGGCCACCGTTATTGCCGAGTGTCCCACCGCCGCCGGTTGAACCGCTCCCAGCATAGACAGCTCCAACGGGCTCAAGATCATCTTGCAAAATATCTGCCAGTGTTCCCGCAAGGCGAAACTGCGAACCATCCCACCCAACAAATTGGTCGTTTGCTAGGGGTGTTCCAACAATCGTTGCCGATGGCCGAAGCGATTGCGCGACGCCTTTCTGTGCAACGTAAGGTGTGAACGGTCCACCGGTGCCACTGATTGACACTGAGGGGCTTGTCCCTGCAAGTCCCCACTGCACCATCGCAAAATTGGTTTGATTAAAAGCCGCTGCAGGCGATAAGGCACTTGAACCGACGTAGCCCGCATCAATGGGAGCCACTTTGTTGATCTGGTAATCCGACCAAGATTTCTTGTCAAAGCTCGATCGCAGCCGAAAGTAGTAGTTCCCACCCGGCGACTGGATCGACACTGAGGTATTCGTTGTTGCCGGAAGCGTGGTTACGTTCTTCGTGAAGCTGGCTAGCCGTGAGTAACTGATCTCGTGGTAGATCGGCGTCCGCGCTCCTGCGGGGTTGGCGATCTCTACGCTGTAGACGGCGTTTGCGCCTGAGACCGCGTGCGTCACGCCCTTGGGAGGTGCGCTGGCATTCGCCTTGGTTCCGCCTGCTTGAATCAGGTTTCCGCCTGGGGAGAGTGCTGTCAGGTTTGCCAGCACAATCTCGTTCATCAGATTGCGGAAGTCGTCACGCGAGGACGGCGGGAGCATCCGAGCAACACTCTCCACCAAGGCCTGCGGATTCGCTTGAATCGTTTGGCTCATCGGACTATACTCTCGCGCATGAATCGTCGAAACTTCTTAGGCATGATGGTTGGCGGTATTGCCGCTTCTGCTGCGGTGCGCACATGGCCGTTTCGGGTTTACAGTTTTCCGAAAGAAGTTCTGTGGCCACCTTCCGAGAAACAAGCTCTCTTTATCAATAACGATGGCGTGTACCGTATTTTTGGTGGATCTCGCAATGGCTGGAAAACCATTAGCCAAGAGATCGACATTGCAGAAGCGAAGCGCATATTTCCGGGCCCGTTCCACTGGCAGGATCGTGGCGGAGTTCGCTATTCGGTCCTGCAACCTGACGGCTCCGTTGTGGATGCTTAGCCTCATCGGTCGCCCACATCCCTTCCGGGTGTGACTGGAATCATATAGGTGGTCATAGCCTTGAGACTCGCCCAGTTATCCGCCTGCTTACCGTTCGTGAACCGAACGCGCCAGAATTCGTTGATTGCCGGAGGAACGCGCCGAGTAATCCCAATGTTCTGTTTCGGAGTAAGTGCAATCGGCTCCGCCTGAACTTCGTCCAGCATCTCAACCAGCTTCGTCACTCCGCCTTCGTCCGTCTCCATCGAACGGCTAGCGATGAACGAGGCAAACAGCGTACCTTGTCCGCAGGCGTTGAGGTTAAATCCTTCCGGCTTGCACACTGCTTGCATCAATCCCGAACTCATCGTTTCGTACTGGAAGTCGATACCACCGCCGTTGTCGTTGAAGACGCCCGGGGTCCGAGCATTTACCAGCCCATCGGGAGCACTCGAAGCGTGGAGTAGTTGTGTAACTTGGAAACTCGATTCCGGCATGGAGTTGAAGCTCGGACCATCAAGATAGGCATTCCCGCCGGGCGGGAGCGTGCGCCGCATCCGAACACACAGGAAAGCCGCACAGTCATGCGGAGACCACCGGCGGCAGGCATCCATTGAAATCTCGCGTCCTGAGAACGTGGAGAAGTGGATAGGATTGTTCCAACCTTCGATGTAACTCAGAACGTATTTTTTATTTGGGACGGTGCTTGCGCCTGTTGGAACCAGCACGATGACGGTATGCGTATCTTCGTCGATGCTGACTGAAATCGTGCTGCCAGCGGCCCAATTGATTTGTCCCCAGAGCCGCGGCACTTCCTTGGACATCATGTCCGGGTCACTCATGTCGTACTTGAATAACCCTTTTTCACAAGCAAAGATGATGAACTTGCCACATGCTGCCCACGCCCTGAATCCGCATGGCCCAAGCGCTACTGCCGGATCGGAGCCACCCCACCGCCGTTGCGCCGACCAACTTGCGGGATCTCCCGTATTCGGCGAGAGCGTAAACCCGCCACTCTGCATCATGGCAAAGGGAATGCCTTTGTATTTGTCCGTCACGCCAAAGCATATGTCGCCAGCGCTTGAGATAGGAACTGGACTGAGGTCGGCATAGAAACTTTCGTAATCGCCTTCGAGACTGATCCAAGGTGCAGCCTGGTATCCTGGCACCCCGGTGACAACCAGCCGGTTGAGAGTTTCGAGGTAATCGACGCGCACGCCCGTAGGAGGAATCGTGATTTCTAGTCGGTCATCGACGTTGTTTTCTGTGGTTAGATACGTGTCAGTAAAGTTGAACCACGCTTGCGTCGTCTCGTTGTCGAGAATCACTGTCGCACTCTGTTCTACTTGGTCGACGAGTGTTTGATCAGGGTAAACGTCATTCTGTGATGGCACTTGGAGGTCAACGTTGCCAATCCAGTTAAACGGTCCAGCCTGCGTGCCGTCCGCGATTCCGAACGCGATGTATCGGCCAACCACATTCGGCATTCCTGTGAGGATGTTGAATGCTCCAATTTCGTAGCCATCGAGGTCAATGATCGTGCTGACGACGCTACCCGCGGTGAAGCCGGAGAACGTTTCTTCCTGGTTGATCCATCCCATCGCAGCGTAGCGATAGCCTTGCGTGCCGTTCGCTCCACCTGTGGCTGTGTCAGCAACGATGGCTCCGCCCGGGCCAGTGGTATTCGTGATCGGCGGATTTGGCCCTGTAGCGGCCGAGAGGATGATCGGCTGATCCTGGGCCTGATAGTAGCCTACGAGCGCGAAGGCGGAGGATGGAGGCGCGGGATCGCCTGTCGGAACATCCGCTTCGTAGATGCCGACACTTGAGATTGTGTAGAGTTGCTGATTATCCGGGCCAAGCGGGACTGCCACGTTCACGAGGACAGCATCATTGCCGTTTGTGTTGATAACGCTGTTTGGCGGTCCTAGCGGCGTTTCTCCTTGCGCGTTGGTGTAGGTCTGCGCAACGTACACATCACGCCCTGCCGCAAAGGTTCCTGCCGGCAGAGTGGCTGTGTTGGCTGCGGGAATATTCGTGTTGGCGCCCGCTGTGAGAAGTACGGGGCTTGTTCCGAGCGCGTGCGGGTTTCCACCATCAAACCAGCCGCCCGGGGAGAAATTCGTCTGTGAAACCCAGATGTTGACTCCGGTGACAGTCGGGCCATAGCTTGCCGCTAAACTGACTTGGAAGCCTTGCCCTCCTGCGGTGACTTCGATGCTCGTAATTTCGCCAAGCGTGGTTTCGCCGGCACCGTTCACGAGGGTCAACGCAATCTGGTAAACCTGTCCCGAAGTCCACGTTCCGCCGACTCCTCCAACCAAAGTAACGGCGGGCGGCCCAGGCGGAGGAACTACGCTGCCTGCGGGAAGCCGCTGAATGTTTGGCTCGGTTGTTGGTGTGGGAAGCTGCCCAGCAGTAACGCGCGCAGAGCATGTCGTTGGCGGCGCTGCTCCTGTCCCTGCGCCAGTGACGTTTAGGGTTGCGCCGAGCGCCGTTGTTGTTCCGAACAGTTGATAGGTAGAAAGCGCCGGCGCGTCTGCGGAATGCGTGACGATCGCAACGTAGACTTTCGCGGCGCTTGGCCGATAGAGTGCCGGCGGAAGCCCTTGAATCCATCCAGCCATCGATGCAAGCGTTGGAATCGTAACCTGAACCTCGGTCGATCCAGCAATCGTTGTGATGAAAAGCGGCACTGACGGCAAGGTTTCGCCCTGCGGATTCACCAGCGTGATGACGATGTAGACATCTTTTCCGCTGGCAATTGTGCCACCGCTGTGCAGAGCGAGCGCCGGCTGCGCGGGAGCTGGAAGACGGTTGGCAATAACCATCGTCTTCTCTTTCCACGTGATGCCGTTGTCGTCGATCGTTCCACCTTCTGTGAGCGGAAAGATTGGAGCGTTCGCGCCAGTCGTGCCTGAGTTCTGCGCCTGGTAGGTGTGACCGTTGCCGTTTGCTGGCGTTGGAGGCGTGCAGACTTCGCCCTTGAGCACAGGCGTGTTCGGAAGCCAGCGGAACCCGAATGGCTTCATGCCAAAGGGATTCATGGTCTTCGCTTTGGGGTCCATGTTAGAGATCGCGCTCAGTGCTTTCAAAAGGTCGCTGTACGCGGTAAAGACTTTGTTACCAGCACTCGCCTGGATAGCGTGCGCATTCTGCGGTTCGGTGAAGTTCGTTTGTGGGAATCTCACCATATGGCCAGAGCCAACTGGATCTTCGAATTGAGATCCTTGGGTTGGCTGGAAGGCGAGTGGAAGCTGGAAAACCGGGTCCGAAGCACTTACCGGAGAGTAAAGGAAGCCGAGCAGTCCTGTGACGGGTGCCTCGTCGTCGAGGCATTGCATAGCAGCGTTGTTCCCCGCGCGAGTGACGGCCTGGGTGGGGCCGCCCGAGTCTCTAGTGAAGTCCACATTGTCACAGAGAGATGCCAGTCCGAGCGGCAGATTGGTACTGTCGTCCTGATCCACCAATCCGAGGAATCGATTTTGAACTAACGGCTTACCAGCCCATTGCACGCTTTGTCTCTCTGGTGTACGCTGATTGCGCTATCTGTTGGCCGTTGGCAATTGTCGGCAAATTTTGCAAGCGATTAGAAGTCTGCAAAACAATCAACTGCTGAACTTCCAATGGCAGCCTAATCCGAGGCCCGGGCCGGACTGCGAAACCGGCCCAACTCGGCCAATCCTATTGCTGTGCCGGGATAGCGAAGAACAGTTGCACCGAGCCAGCAAGCTCCGCCGCAGTGTAAGCCGCGTTCGTTGCCTTCTCCGCGCCACCGGGCTCATACATGATGAGTCCGAAGTTCTTCAGCGTCGGGACGGCATTCGGGTGAATGCAGACGTAGGAGCCACCGATGTCAGCGTTGAGCACTCCGTAGAGCGTTGGCGGCTGCTGCAGGAAATGGTTGTAGGCGTCCTTCGGGTCGGTGATTCCGCCGTCCGTGCCCTGGTTCTGGCTCGGAGTGAGGTTCAAAAGGTCGCCCACGCCGTTCACACCATAGTTGCCCGTGAATGTGGCCTGCAGCACAAAGCCTTTGTTGTTGTTGAATTCTGTCTCGCCTAGATACTGAAGTTTTACCGACATGTTGATTTCCTCCTCAGAAAATTTGTTCTAGTACCACAATCCCTGGCCCCACCCATACCAGCCACTTCCCGTACTATTTCCCATCTTCGCCAACCGCCGCGGGTTCTTCTGACACTGCCGAATGATGTCCGCAACGATGTTGTCGACTCCTGCTACGGCTTGCTGCTCGGCTCCGGCAAAGATCGTTGTATTGCTGCGTTCAATGCCAGTCCACGCAAGCGTTGCCGACGCCAGCACCATCGTCATGCGCGGATAGAGCATCAACTGATCTTCGTCCTTCTGCAGTGGAGGCGGATCGAAGCGTCCATAGACCTGAATATCGGTTGGTCCCGCAACCGGAGTGATGGAGAGTTTGTAGCCAATCCACGCATAGGTGACGATGACCGCGTAGTTTCCCGGCGTGATTCCTGGCGGTTGAACGTGGGGAAGGGTATCGCGCGGCCCGTAGGCTTCGGTGTAGAACTGCGGCAACGCACCGGCAGTCTTCACCCACATGCGAATCGGATCAAAGAGCCCGAAGAGTTGCCCGCGTGTCTGGTTGGGACCGTCCCACTTCTGATAGTCAGAGAGGTCGGAAGTTCCCTGCGGCACGGCGAGCAATTCAACGAGCGCTTCGAAGTTCTTCCCACTGGCGTTTTTGATCTGCAACGCCATTTCCTCATACGCCTGGTTGATGAGTGGAACAAGGTAGTTCCGCGAGTAGAGGTATCCAGTTTTGTCACCGGCGAGTCCCTGGATTCTCTGAATCACATCACCAAGCGTATTTGGAATGACGTTAGCCTGTGGCATGGGTTAGCTCTCTTTGGCTGTCTGCTTCCCTTTGCGCCGCGGTTCTTCCTCGGCGTCGTTGGTGTTGAGCAGCGCGCGCTTGTCCGCTCGCCGTTTCGATTCCTTCACGATGGCATCCCACTCATCGCCTTCGTAGCGCTCGAGCCACACGGCCGGAACCGGCAAGCCAGCCATGAACGTCTTGAACGCATCGAATGGCGCATTGCAGTTCTTGCAGAAGTGCTCGCCCTTTTCGCTTTGGCGCGTGCCGCAGCCGGGGCAACTGACTGCTTGAACGGTCGGGCTATCGCTGAGTTTCTTCGTCGCCCAATCCTCTTTCTCGGTTTTGTAGCCCTTGTCGACTGCCCAGTTGTGCCAGAGCACGTGATACGGACTGAGTTGGTTGCGAATATCATCGGCGCGACTGTTCGCGAAGCGGTGTCCTTCGGAAATCTGGAATTCGGCGTATTGGCGCTGCTTCGTGAGCGCTTCCTCGAGACAGGTATCGAAGTCCATGTTCTGAATCTTGTAGACGTTGTGAGCCGGATCACTGAGTTCAGGATCGATGATCGGCACGCGGATCAGGTTGTTGTTGCGCTCGCGCCGCTTCACATCCAGTGTATGCACGTCGCCTTCGAAGATGACGATTCCGCCCATGTTCTCCGCATCGATCGAGCCGGTAACGTAGTGCGAGTAGAACTGGTGCGCGATGCCCACGGGCGAGATGTGGTCTGCCTTGATTGAGGGAGCGTCAAAGCCTTCGAGGTTTTCTGTGCCGATGATGACTTCCCAAACCTTCGCATTCCAGAACGTCACATAGCTCGCGGTGAAGGTGCGGCCCTTGAACTGGAGCGAGACTTTTTTCCCGACTCCCGCCGGCGGCACAGACTGATCCTGGAGCACGCCCTGTAAGGTGAGCTTCACAGGATTGAAGTTCAGCACGGTCGCCGGAGCGCATGGGCCGTCCCACACGTCACCGTGCTTTTTCGTAGCCGCTGCCAGCCGCTGTACTTCCGCGGCAATCACTTTCTGGCGCGCTCGGGCAGAAAGAGAATTCGAGAATTTCCGCATGGCTGGCTGTACACCAGCGCTCGCTTCCATCTGCTCGAGCCGTTTGCGCAGTTCAGAAATTTCGGATTCGCGGCGCCGATTGTGTTCCAGGTTCACTCCGGCCGCAAATTGTTCTTCACCTTCGCGCATGGGTACTCCCTGCACTACGGGCACTGGTTCTTCGATTACTACTTGGGTATTACTGGGTGATTCGGGCATTGCAGTTCTCCTTTGAAAGTCTCACTTAGTTACCCCACTTCTCAGCCGCACCAAAGTTGATTCCACCAGCCTGGGCCGCAAGCAAGTTCCTGAATTCCTGTGCTGCGGGGCTCACCGTGCGCAGCACTCCACTGACGCCTATGCGGTATTGCGATTCGAGTTCGTCCGCGAAGTCATCGGCTTTGCGTTGCCGATCTTCGGCGTCCAGCGCCATCCACGCAAGCATGTGGTTCTGCCAGTTCACCGGATTCGCCGCTTGCTGCGCGTTGTAACACCGGATCGCGCCATGCAAGTCGCCAATCTCCGCGATCGTGCGCCAGGGTCCACACGGCATCATCATGTAGTCACCGCGTTGTGGGTAGGCTGCGAGGAGCCGTGTGCGTTCGTCCTGCGCTTTCTCGCTCTCCCACTTCTCGCGTGTTCCCCAACAGGCTGCCGGATACCAGCGCTGCAAGATCCAGCCTTTGACTTGGTACCGCGGCACCCAAAATTCACCTTCCTCAATGCGTTCAGGAACAATGTCGGTCGGGCGAGTCGTGTCTGTGATCGCATCCACCGCGCCGGGATTTAAGCGGTTCATTCGTCCAAAGCAATGAATGCGGCAGTTTTGCGCGAGCACAACACGCCAGATCGGTTGCCCATCTGGGCTGAGGCCGCCATACTCCGCGAGGTCGCGGTTGATCTGCGGTGGCGTGTCGCGCTCTGGGCGGTCTTCGTACATTACTCGCTCGTGGGAGGCGCTGGAACGTTGTAGTTTTTGTTGCTATCTGGTTTGGTGATGACGAGTTCCATTTCACCTTCTTCGGGTTGCGTGAAACCAGCGGGACCGCGCCGGCGTGCTTCCACCTTCCACGCAATCTGCTCCATTTCATGAAGATATGGAATGTTCGAAGGATGATAAGACCCGCACTGAGCAACGCGAAAAGTAACTACATTTCGTGAACTCTGAAACATGTCCGCCCGGCAAATGATTCGTTCTTCGCAGTTCTGCCCAACTACGATATTGCCTGCTTTGCACGTATGGCAGAGCCCCTTACCAGCTTTCGGAGTGCCGCCTTGAATTTTGATTTGCAGTGCCATTACGCTCCTTCGGTCTGCATCACTTTCCCAATCTCGCGTGCGAGCAGCCGCGCATCAGCCAGCGTGAACACTCGCGCGCCAGGGTCGGGAGTATGCAGAATGTGAATCTGCTTGATCTCTCCGCCTTTGCCTTTGTAGTACAGGTCAAAGGCTTCTTTCGGGATTACGATTTCTTCGGCCATAAAAACGCGCCGGGTTTATAAGCCCGGCGCGGCTCTCTCTTTCTCAGGTTCCCCGTTTAGACGGGCGCGCTCATTGAGGGCGTCACGCCGAGGCTATGGATGATTCCATGTGCCCAGGGGAAGTTGGTGTAGTAATTGTATGAATCTTGATAATATAAATCACGTTCAGACGTCGCTTGTCCGGCGCTGTAACGCGGCCACCAAAGCCCGTTGAGCGTGCCAGGGATAAACTTCTGGCTGCCCGGATAGCGGACTCGCTTGAGATACATCCCGCTGGCCCAGTACATGCGGTCGCTGGCGGCTGTCGTGTCGATCTCCACCATGTCGGTGCCGATCTTCCACTCGTCGCTCAATTTCGGCGACATGTTGAAGTTCGCGAGTTCACCGTTGGTGGACATCAGCGTGGTCTTGGCAAAGCCAAGCTGCCGAGCTGTCGACTGCTGCGAGATGTAGGTGTAGTAGAAACGGTTCCCGATTTCGATGTCCGGGCCAGAGTTTTGTTTCTGGCGAACGTCGAGCGCGAGAATCATTCCAAGCGTCAGTGGCGAACTGTTGGCATTGACGCCTGCGGCCTGCATCTGAGCCAGGTTGCGCGAGATGCCGTCCATATCGCCCACGTTCGACGTGGAGATGATGTACTGCAATCCCTGCGGGCCTAGCGGAGCGCCGGAGGTCGAGCCCATGAGCAGGAAGGACGAGCCAGCCACGAGGCCAGCCGGAGCCGCGTCCAACTGCACGGTGTCAATGGTTGCGCCAGTCGAGTTCGACTTAGCGAGGACTGCCGGCGTGCCGACAATGTTGTACTGGCCGCTCGCGTCGGTCACGGCATACTGGTTGTTGAGATCCAGCAAGCGGTTGCCGAAGGGAGACGAAGCCAGCGGCACGGTCGCGCCACCAGCGTAGGTGGCGTCGACGGTTGCCACGATGCCCTGGTTGTAGCCCTGGGTCAGCGTGTTGCGGACGTGGGCCATTTTGTCTTTCGCATTCGAGACCATGCGGGAAATCGGTTTCACGATCTCCAGCCCGGCCGACTTCTCAATCCGTTCCATCAATTCAGTTGCGGCGAACGCGATCAAAATCGGGATCGGTGCCACGATGAACTGTTGGTATTCCGGCCCAGTGCCTTCAGGATATCCGCCGCCATCGGGATTGTAGAAAGCTCCCTGGCCGCCCTGATCGAACTGAATCGGGTGACGATATTTCTCTTTGCCCATATCCTTCGCACCGAACTGCTGGAAGCGTTTGTCAATACCGCGGTCCAGGTTCTGCGAGGAAGCCACCATGTCATCAACAACCTGCAACATGATTGGCAATTGCGATTGTGCTGTCGTGTAATTCGGAACAGGCATAGATTGGTCCCCTCTCTTCTAATTCCGCAGTTCTAACCGTCCAGCAATCGAAAGGGTGTCGGAGGTTATTGGTTGGGAGTCAGCTTTCTCGCGGTGACAAAGCTGCTGTTGGCACTGCTTGCGGGTCTCGCGGCGCACTCGCGCGGCGGGATAAAGAGGGTACTAACCACCATACTTCTTTTTGGCCCTCAATTCCATTACAAATTCCTCACGTTCCTTCGGAGTCATCCCAGCGTAATCTTTATCTTTCTTCGCTTCCGTTTCTGCCCAGGTGCGGAGTTGGTTGTCATCCATTGCTGCCGGAGTGACGGTGGCTTGGCTATGCGGTTCGACACGGGCAACGCCAGCGGCCGGAGCCGCGGGCTTTTTGCCTGCTGCCGCCCGAATGCCATCCTGAATCTCTTTTACCCGGGCATTCACGATCTTTGGAAGGTACTTCGCCGTGAGGGTTGTCAATTCAGCGACTCGCGCGTCTTTGCCGGCTGGCCCAAGAGCTTCCAGACTGGCTAGTTTCGCGCGATGTACGGGATTGCCCATGATCGCCTCATTGAGTTTTAAATAGCAACGCATTCCGAAGTCAGTCACGTTTGATGGCTTCTGGGTTTGCGGGTTAATCCACTTGTCGCTAAGAACGTAGTCCGGGAGGTATTCGCCACGCTCTTTCATGGCGTTTACCATCGTGTCGATCTGCGTGGTGATGGTCTGCGTCCAGGCACGGTCGACGTCGCGGTTCAGCGCAACCCGCGCTGCCTTGCGCGATTCGGTTGTCTGTTTGCCTTCCTTTGCGTCGAGGGCGCGCTGGCGCTCTTCCAATTGCTGCTGCAATGCCTTCTGCTGTGGCGTGGCATCTGGCGGCAGAGCCGGAAGTCCTGCGGGCGTTTCTTTGGCTGTCAGCCGGTTAAGGACGAAATCGAATGCCGCTTTCTCATACTCGGCGTTTTCGAGAGCATCGGCATCGGCTGCGCGCAGTTCTTCGCTGGCATAGCTTCCCGCAAGACGGGCTTTCAGCGTTGCGATTGTGCCAGTGACCGAGTTATTTAAGTCCTCGATCGCTGTCGCGCCAGCCCTGCGCACAAACGGTTGGAAATCAGCACCGAGCTTCGGCTTGCCGTTCTCGAGGATTTCCTTGCCTTCCCCGTCGCGCTCTTTGAACATCTCAACGGTTTGATCCCACGCGGTTCCAATCATCTCGGGATCTTCCGCGCTGAGCATCCAGTTGGTTTGCAGGCTTACCAGGCGATTCGCATGGTCAACGGCAAAGCGCGCTTCCTCGGGAGTGCTCACGATCTCCAGCACTGGCTTGGCCGCTTCGTTCTCGCGTGCCATGCTCATGATCTGCTCTTTGAGTTCGGGAGCCTTGTCAAGCACCGCCTTAAATTCGGGGCTCTTGGTTGTCCACTCCTCAATCGCTGCCGGCGTTGGCGCGGCAACTGCTTCTGCGGGCTTTGTCTCGGGCGGTTTCTCCTCGCCTTCGACTTTCTTGGCTGCTTCCGCGATTGCGTCGGGCGGCTCTTCTGCCTTGGGCTCAATCATCCCATGACGTTCGGAGCGGAGTCGTTGCGCTTCTTCGGGATGCGCGGTGGCCCATGCAGCCTGATCGACACCGAATTGCTCAATGCCGTCTTCGTTGTCGGGATACTTCGTCGAGTCCGGCGGAGTCGCGGAGTTGATTGGATCAAACTTCGCGGGCGCTGCCGGAGCTGCGGGTTGCGCTGCTACCGGTGCCGCCGCAGCCGGTGGAGCAGGAGTTGCGGGCGCTGCTGGTGCAGGCGGTGCGGGTGCCGCTACGGGCGCAGGAGCGCTAGGCGCTGCCGGGGCCGCTGGTGCGGGTGCTGCTGGCGCTGCGGGAGTTGCGAGATCTGGCATAACTATTTTCCTCCAGGTGTTGCGTTAGGTTTTACGGTGAAATCGGCGATGCTCTTCATGTAGAGCCGCCCATATTTATCCAGCCAAAGAACCTGCCAGCCATCCAGCAAGAGCGTTCCTGCGGGATAGTGCATCAGGTTCCGAGAAACTTCGAGTTCGCGGCCCACTATTTCTCCTCAGACGTTTTGTGCGCAGTGACACACAACTCTATGCGATCAACACAGGTAAAGTGAGAACCGTCCCGGTTGCGACACATACGACCAATCTCTGCGCCACATTTGGGACACTTTACCGATAGAAAAACTTGCTTGTTCTTCCGTTTTTCAGGGGGGATCAATTTTCGTTGTTTCACTTGCCTCCCATAACGGCCTTTGTCGCATCGATCGCCGCGTCGACTACCTTGCCAGCCGCATCTTTCTGTCCGGTGATTGTGCCCTTGGTGAGCATCGGATCGATAGTTGCGAGCCGCGCGAGTTGGTCGCTCATTGCTACGGCGAGCTTTTGCAGTTCTTGGACTGCCGCCATCATGCCAGGGTCGGGCGCCGGAGGCTTCGGCTGTCCAGCCTGTGTGACAGCCAACTGCCGTGCCGAGGCTTGCTGTGCAACCTTCATATCCATGTCATCCAGTTCGTCGTAATACTGGTTAAGCATGATCCACGCTTGCGGGTTCTCAACGCGCAACGTAAAGTGCTCCAACATGTAACGCTGTGTGACGGCCTTTGCAACGGGGAAATTCTCAGCCTTGGTCGGATGTACAGGCAATTGCGTGCCTTGGCTTCCATCGGGATTCATGGTCACTTCCGGCCCTTGCTCGATGATGGTCTGGATGTCGCACTCGGTTTTGAGCCGCTGCGCTTCATCCGGAAGTACCGAGCCAGGCAACATCGTGCTGAGTGCAAGATCCTGATTCGCTGGCACCGAGAACCACTCCACCGCTAGCGGGTTGCCTTTCTCGATTGAGGCGTACATGGTTTCAATGGCCGTGCGGATTTCGTCAGGCGATACGGGCAAGTTCTGATCTTCGTCAATTGAGAATTCGACTTCGCCTTGCATCGACTCCCAGTCCACTTCTTTGTTCTGGAAAGCGCCGCCGCGCTCTTCGATCACATCCCAAATCTTTGTGACTGCGCCAGTCTTCATCAGCAATTGCAAGCATTCGATAGCGTTCTGGCTGGCTGCAGCGTGTTCGTCCTGAACGTTCTCCCAATAGGGCTTGAGCGTCGTGGCTGCGCGCGCGAGCTGTAACTGCTGGCCGCCGAGGGTTTCTACATCGTCCTGGGTACCTTGCCCACTCAACTGCCGCGGAATGCCGATGATGATTTCGCAGAACGTCATCAGCATCATGGGATAGCCCCACAATGCCGGGTTAATCGGGAGATCAAAATGGGCAAGCAGTTCTGTCATTGGTCGCGGTTCGCCATTGATCCGCATCGGCACAGGTGTCAGCGTGCCCGCCGGCACTGCCTTGCCACTCATTTTCTCGGTATCGATTCGCGCTGCATCTGCAAAGTTCAAACCGAGCGCCGCACGCGATGCCCAATCGTCCAGAATCCACATCACGCGGTTGAACCGCGCATTGAAACTTACTGCTGTGTTCGCGAGCGCGCTGCAGTAAATGCCTTGATTTGCGTAGAGCGCACAGTGGCTCCATTCCTTCACTAGAACCGCTTCCCGGATGTCAACAACCAGTTCCCCAACCATCGCCACTTTTAGCCCATCAGGGAACTTCGCTTTCATGCGCTGCGCAAAGGCCGGATCGCCTTTCTTGTTGTAGGCCATCGGCGTAACCCAAACTTCTGAGTACGTTGGGTTTGACAGCGCATTGTCTGCTGCCATTCCGCCGATAGCACTGATTGCGTCTGTGCGTGCTAATTTTTCGGCGCTGGCGTTTGGAGTTGTGCTGGTTTCTGCGCCTGCCTGGATCTGCGTATAGAGTTGTGGGAACATCTGACGCGCTTCACCAAGATCAATCTCGCAATCTTTTGCGAGAATCGGCGTCTTCGTCAGTGCATCATCGCCCTTGGCTTTCGGGTCCGCATCGATCTCGATCGGAGAGTGTAGCGTCCACTTCACGCCCGCCCGCGGCACTCGTTTCACGCCAAGCGATTTCAGAGAAGTGCGGTTTCCTTCGCCGGCGCCGTAGTAGCTTTCCTGCCCCATGAACGCGCCGCAGTTCGGGCACTCCATACCATCAGGCGACGTTGCAGGAGTTTCCATGCCGCACTTTGGGCAAGTGTAGTGAGGCTCGGACTCAATCTCCATGTCCGTAAACTCTACCTGCTCGTCGTAGCCGAACATGTTGCCGTCGATCGAGGCGCGCGTGTAGCGGAAGTAGGAGCCGAACAAGTAGAGCATTTCGAACATCGAACGCACCATCTTGCGCATCCGGTTCTTCTGCTCAATGATGCGGATTGCTTCGACGGCCGCTTTCGCGGTCACAGTGTCTTTGAGGCTTGGATCTGAGTTTCGAGGCTTGATGATTGTCTTTGGAACCGCACGGCTCATCGTGCCGGTAAAGACGTTGCAGAACATCAGAGTGAGCGGGTTGATCCAGCGCTCGAGGTCGGTGTCCTCGCCGTTGTCGTTGTCCTGGGAGCGAGCCCAAGCCAGCGCGTCATACCAGCAATTTGTGGCCGTATCCCACCGAATAACTTGGACGCCTTTCCAGTAGAAAACGTTCTGCATCCACTGGCGGAAACGCTCTAGGCGGTCCTGCGCCCAACCACTCCGATACTCAGTGATGGTTTCAACGAGCATCTTCTGATCTTCGGGAGTGACGTCGTTGAGTGTGAAGTAAAGGCTTTGCGGATCGACCGGAGAAGGATTGTCCTTGCTCGTCTCGGCAAAATCCTGCGCCGGACCTCCACTGTTGTTCTGTGGAGGTGGCAACATATCCGGTGATGCGCTAAAGCCTACTGAGAGGCCCATCTACATGACCCTCGCTTTGAACTTCTGATTTGGCAGCTTTCCGCCGCCGATGTTGGCGTGATCGAAGCGGGTTAGAACGCGGTCAAATGGCGTAGTGAAATTGATTGGCGCTTCCTCTGACGCCTTCTCTGGCGCCGCAACCAACACTGGCTTCGGCGGTTCTACCACCTTCGGCTTTTCCAGCAACAATTCGAGCAGGTGCTTGCGCTCCGCTTCGGATGCCGCGAGTTGCTTCCGAAGTTCGTCGACGAGTTCTCTGCTTACCCAGGGCCAGCCCATCGCTTTTAATCCCACTCAGTAACGATCACGCCGCCAGCATTCGCGGAGTTCGTTGTCAGTTGGAGAATCACCGTTCCATTCGCGCCAACATAGTTGCCTTGACCGCCGTGGACACGGCCATCGGTTCCACCGAAGACAATCGGCTCATAGGCTTGTCCTTGGACTCCGGCAACCGGCGGGAGCCAAGTTTGGAGCGCTTGCGGATCTGCCTGTGCGGGAATCACCCCAGGGGCCAGAATCGGGATTGGCGGTTGTGGCGGCTGCGTGTCGATGTAGTAGCCCTGCAACCCCTGGAAGACGCCGTTGTTGTAGCTCGGGTCTTCGATCACTTCCACCTTGGAGCTCATCATGGTGAGCGGGATGTTTGTCATCGCTCCGCCCTGAGCGTTGATCGCGTAGTTTCTTACTCGTGGATTCGTCTGTGACATGATGCCCTCCAGAATTTAACGGGGCTTATATTTTTCGGTCGTATTCCGAGTCCCGAGAAAGTTCTAAGCCCCTTCGACCGCAGTGATGCCGCGGCGCGAACCTTTATTTCCCCCAACCAAACAACACAGAAACCACTGGCTGATAGCCGGTTCCGCCAGCCACCGAGGACTTGATAACGCGCACGGTCGGCATGGCATACCAGCTACTCCCGGCTTTCAGTTTGATTGGCACGCCCACTCCTGTACTCCATGCCCATCCGGTATTCGAGCCGGTGAACGAGATCCCTGCCGAAGTCGGCACGAAGACTGGAGTATTACCAATCTTGAATAACTGTTGTGCGACGCCCATGCCCACATTCGACGTGACCGTGAACGGGTGAACGTTCTGCGGGAGCGCATCGTAGACGCCAAAGGCGTAGGTACCGGAGCCATCATTCACCAGATGCGCAAAGAGCGCCGTTCCAGCAACCGCCGGCGAGCCAGCCTGGTTCCATGAGACGCCAGCCGCATAGAGGTTCTGTAGCGGTTGAGTCTGCTGCGCAAAGACGGCAACACACA
>Ga0335069_10001394_pt1 | contig 39159 bp, 26 predicted proteins | sample Lox_Sample_11_FD_206714 | JGI IMG/M metagenome (GOLD analysis project Ga0335069, IMG submission 206714) | Soil microbial communities from Loxahatchee National Wildlife Refuge, Florida, United States - Lox_Sample_1.1 | ecosystem: Environmental > Terrestrial > Soil > Wetlands | place: USA...
GGGCATGGACGTGATCGGCCGGCTTGCGCCTGGCGTGACGCCGCAGCAGGCGCGCGGAGAGTTGCAATTGATCCTCGATCGGGAAATGAAAGCGGAGGGAGATCCACGCGCGGACGTAGCCATGGTTTCGAACCTGCGCGAACTGCGGACCGGTTACGCGGCGCGCTCGCTCTACTTTTTCACGGGGGCGGTCGGGCTTGTTCTGCTGATCGCGTGCGTGAATACGGCCGGACTCTTACTAGCGCGAGGTCTCAACCGGCAGCGGGAATTCGCGGTTCGAGCAGCACTGGGCGCGGGGCAGGCAAGACTCGTACGGCAATTGTTTGTTGAGAGCCTGATGCTAGCGGCGGCGGGAGGCGCGGCTGGGGCGCTCACGGGAGTTTGGCTCGCGCGATGGTTCGCCGTGTTGCTCGAAGACTCGCTACCGCGCCATACACCGGTCGCGCTCGACGTGCGAGTCCTGCTGTTTGTATTAGCGGTCTCCGTTTTCTCGGCGGTTCTGGCAGGGTTGGCGCCGGCGGCCCTCTCGTCTCGCGCCGACTTGACTCATACGTTCCGGCAGAACGCGCCGGGCAGAACCGCGAGTCTTGGACATCAGCGCGTACGCGGCTTGTTTGTGGTGGTCGAAGTTGCTCTGGGTCTCGTGCTGCTTTTTGGAACAGGACTTTTTCTGTCGAGCTTTGAGCGTCTCGCGGACGCACCCTTGGGTTTTGCGGCTCCTGGTGCGCTCACTTTTAGAATGGTGCTGCGAGGTGAGAAATACGCAGAGCCGGAGCAAATGCAGCGCTACTTTGAAGGATTGACGGAACAGCTCCGTGCGCTGCCGGGAGTGCGGGCGGTCGCGCTGGGCAGTGGACTGCCGCTCACCGGCTCAGAGTCGCTATTTGCGAGTGTGAAGGCCGCGGGCCGGCCTCCCGCACGTCCCGACGGATCCTTTGCGATCGTCCATGCCATCGCTCCGAATTATTTTGAAGCGCTGCACATGCGTCTGCTTTCCGGGCGCGCCTTTAATGCCAACGACCGATCGGGATCGGCGCGCGTTGCGATCATCAATCGGAATGCGGCGCGCGATTTGTTTGGAAGCGAAAACCCCGTTGGTAAAGTGATTGAGTTCATTTCCGATAAGCGGCGCGGTGTGCCTGGAGACGCTCCAGTGGAGATCGTTGGGGTTGCCGAGAATGCGCATGAATTCGGCGCTGACGAGGTGCCGTTCGACGACCTGTACCTCCCGTTTGCACAGCATCCGGTGAATTCCGCGTACATCGTGATCGAGTCAGATCTTAAGGCTGATAGGCTGGCCGGAGCTGCGCGCGCGATTGCGTATTCGCTTGACAAAGACGAGCCGATTTTTGATTTGCAGACGATGGACGATCGCGTTGCGCATTCCCTGCGAGGCGCGCGCACCAACTTGTTTCTGGTCGGTGCGCTTTCTGTAGTCGCGTTGATGTTGGTTGCCGTTGGAACCTTCGGGACGGTGGCCTACTTCGTCCAGCAACGGATCCCCGAGTTCGGCATTCGTCTGGCGCTGGGCGCGACTCCGGCCGAAGTTTTGCGGCACGCGATTGCGCAGTCGTTGCGGATCGCGGCGGCAGGTGTCTCGCTGGGAGTAGCCTCGTCGCTCATCCTCGGCGGGCTGCTGCGAGATGAACTGTACATGGTTCCGCACAAGCACATGGGAATGCTTTATGGAGTGAGCATGTTCGATCCGATCATCTTAAGTGACGCGTGCGTGGCTATGCTTGCGGTGTTGATACTGGCGAGCTACATTCCCGCACGCAGAGCGTCTCGCGTGGATCCCATCGCTGCCTTGCGGTACGAGTAATTCAACTTAGGGCATCCAGCTGTCGATGTCGGCGCCCTTTGGTGCGATCTTGCGCATGTAATTGGCGAAGATCGGCAGATAGTACATATCGAGCGTCTGGCCTGCCGGAATCTTGCCGGCGTAGCAGTGCGGCTCGTTGTTCCCGTACTCGACGCTGCCGCCGTAGTAGGGGCCTTGGCCGGGCATTTTGGTGTCCTCGAGAAAATTCTCCATCAGATGCACGGCGCCGTCGAGATAGAACGTGTCCTTGGTGCCGATGGTGATATGGAGTTTCCCGGTGAGTTTCGGGCCGAGTGTCTCCCAGTCGCGCTTTAGGTGCGCGGTCAAGTCGTAATGCTCTTCCCAATATTTCGCGACTTCGGGGTGAAGTTCGCCGGTCTCCGGATCCCATAGCTTGGCTGTATAGCCATCGGGTCCGACGGGTCCAAAAGTGGCGTGGAAGGCGTCCATTTGACCGCCCGAGCGGCCGCTGTCGCCGAGCACAGCTTCCTCGCGGCTGAACTCCTGCATGGTGTTCAGCACGTGATCGTTGGGCCACCGTCCCAGCGGTTTTGGAATCTTCAGAAACGGTCCCAGATCGAAATAGGCATTCTTCTCCTCGTAGAGATTAACGAGCTGGAAGGCATGAAAATCGACCGGATCGGGACAAAAGCCCCAAGCGCCGCCGAAATAGTCGGGATAGAAGATTTGCTGCGCGAGCGTCATCCAGCCTCCGGTCGAGCCGCCGAATACGACGCGTGCCCACGGCTGGCCGATGGCGCGGAACTCTTTTTCGATATAGGGGTAGAGCTCTTGCGTGAGCGCGTCGCCGTATGGACCCATGTTGGCGGTATTGACGCCATACGAGTCGTCATAATACGGCGTGGCATGCTGCGTGAGGACGATCAACATTTTGGGCAGACGGCCGGAGGTCCATTCCTGGAAGAACTGGTAAGCGGAACTCGCGCGGCGTCGCGCGGCGCCGGTCAAATCGGCCGAGGGCGGAGTCTCACGAAAGCCGTAAAACGTAGCAGGGAAGTGTCCCTGATCGAAGGAAATGGGGTAGTGCTGCTGCGGCTGGCTATCGAAACCTTCGGGCACGAGCACAATCGCGCCGAGGAGCATGGGCCGGCCCCAGAACGCGGTGAGCAGCTTGCTCTCGATTTGCACGTGCCGGATGTATTTGGTGTCCTTCGGCGGGTCGATGGGCGGAATGACTTCGGTCATTTCAATGGGCAGAACCGTACCGGCGGCAATATCAACCTTGCGCGGCTTGCTCATCAGGTTGCCGGGTGAAGTGTTCCATTGCTGACCTTCGCCGTGGTCCATATGCATTTTCAATATGTGGCCGTCGCCGCGATGGAACGTTTCGTAGACGTTCAGCACAGCTTGCACATTGTAGGTACCGGGCGGGAGATCGCGCAAAGAGCGCAGCGGATAGCCGGTGGCGTCGGCGCCGACGTGAACGGCGTCACCAGGGCGCAGCCCATCCACATCCAGCCCGAAGATCTGCTGCGTGCTCACGCCCAACTCGATCTGAGATCGCGGATCTCCCTCCATGTTCTTTGAGACGATGACGATGATGCGGCCGTCCACCGGCGACGAACGAGCTTGCGCGGTGAAGCTGACATCGAATTGCGGCGCTGCCCAGGCTGCGCTGACGAGCAAGAAGCAGAGGAACACCGATCGCATAGGCGATCATTATAGCCAGAGATACGGAAGGAGATTCGATGGAATTTTCACGGAGAGATCTGAGTTTGGTGCTTCCGCTGTTGGCGGGGGCAAAAGCGAAGGGCCAGAACCACGCTTTGCCGTCGCACCTCTATCGCTACGAAGACTTGCCGGTTCACGGCGAAGGCCCGAACCACAGTCGGCCGATTTTTGAAGGTGAAACTCACACCGGCGTTCGCCTCGAACTGCACGAGACGGAATTGGCGCCGGGCCAGATGCCGCATCCTCCCCACCATCACCTGCACGAGGAAATGATTCTGATTCGCGAAGGAACGATGGAGGTGACGATCGCGGGAAAGTCGGCGACCATGGGGCCGGGTTCGGTGGGATTTGTGGCCTCAAACGTCGAGCATGGTTGGAAGAACGTGGGCACGGGCCAAGCGCGGTATTTCGTGATGGCGGTGGGGCGCGACAGCTAGAACTGCGACGCGATGTAGTTCAGAAAATGCCGCACGGTCCGCACGATGGGATCGCGCACCGGTGCATAGGTCACGAAGATCCAGAGCGCGATGCCGCCCGCCGAGATCCAGATGATGCTCCTGTCCTTCATTCGGCTAATTCGGCGGTGAGGACGGCGCCGCCCATTTCCGTCAGGACGGTGGACAACTTTACGGATTTGCGCGAATCGCGCGCTACCCACATCGTGATCTTGTCCGAACCGCCATCGGCCGAGTTGATCTCGATGCGGTAGGTGTCGAACGCGCCCGCTGGAACAGTGACCTTCTCGGTGCCCATGACCCGCAGGTGCATCAGCTTGAGCCTTTGTTTCTGTAGATCAAAATTGCGAAAGCGCGCGGAATAGTTTTCGGCGAGTGGAAGGCAGGCGATGGATTGCTGGGCGCCAACGGAGTCCGCAAAAATCGGACCACCGGTCTCGGCGGCGATAGGCTTATCCTGCCCATTCATGTTCATCGAGCCGGTAGCCTTGTTGTCTTTGAACTCCACCTGGATGGAGACAGGCCCTTGCTTGATCGAACGCTTCTCGACAATGAGCGAGCCCTTTTCCAAAATACCCACATCGGAGACCGGGCCCATGGGAGTTTCCGTGACGTCAGTGACGGTCCAGGCGCCGTCTTCCTCTTTGATGGTGGTGGCGATCTTGAGCGGTATGGTATTGCCGCCCATTTCCAGTTTGGCCTGGTAGTGATAAGAGCCGGGCTGAAGGTCCGCGACCGGCTTGGGAACGTCGGTGGGGAGAAAATCGACCTTTTTCACCAGGACTACGGTCTTGGGATCGACCGTGATTTCTTTGAGCCGCGCGGCAACTTCAGGCGTAGCGCCCTCCTGATAGCGGCCGTCGATGTGCATCGCGAAGAACTTCTCGGCGGCGGCGATCATGGCCATGTTATTGACAGGACGGGCGAAACCGTGGCCCTCATCGGGCGCGACGATATATTCGACGGTGAAGCCGCGATCGCGCAGCGCGACCACGATCTGGTCCGACTCGGCTTTGTTTACGCGCGGATCGTTAGCGCCCTGCACGACCAGGAGTGGGGTTTTGATCTTGTTTGCAGAGTTCAAAGGTGATTGGCGCATGAGCTGCGCTCTTCCCTCGGGAGTGCCAAGGTCGCCCATGCGAACGCGGAACGTTGTGCGCGCAGCTTCCCAGTAAGGCGGGATGGATTCCAGTAGCGTGATCAGGTTGGACGGACCGACGATGGAAACCGCCGCGGCGTAGAGATCGGGTGTGAACGCGACACCGGCGAGCGTGGCATAACCGCCGTAAGAGCCGCCCATGATCCCGATGCGCTTGGGATCGGCGATGCCTTTGGCGACGAGGTATTTTACACCCCAGGTGAGATCATCCTGCATCTTATCGCCCCATTGACGATTGCCGGCATTGAGAAAGTTTTTTCCGTAGCCGGTGGAACTGCGGAAATTCGGCGCCAGCATGGCATAGCCGCGGTTGGCAAAGAATTGAAGATACGGCTGATAGCCCCAGGTGTCGCGACCCCAGGGGCCGCCATGCGGGAATACGATCAGGGGAAGATTTTTCGGCTCCACGCCTTTCGGCAACACGAGATACGCGGGAATTTCCAGGCCGTCGGATGACGGGTAATGAATGGCCTGCATTCCGGCGAGGCTTTCGCGCGGCAGCTTCTCGCGGATCTTGTACTGAAGAATCAACTTGCGGTGCTTTCGCTCGAACAAATAGGTTTCGCCGGGCTCGACGTCGCTGTGAGCGGTAACGAGCCAGGTCTCCTCGTCTTTGGTATGCGAGCCGAAAGCCAAATCCATGTTGGGCAGCTTTCCGGTGAGCCACTTGTAGTCGGCTGCGTAAGCTTTGTTCTTCCAGTAAATGCGGTCGCGATCGCCCACGTAAGTGGTGGAGAGCAGTTCGTGCGTGAGGTCGGAAAACAGGGCCGAACCAAAATCTACGCGTTTATCGGGGTCGGACTCGACGAGCGTTTCCTGGCCGGTTTGAGGCTCGATGAGCACCAGGCGGGAGAGGTCCTCTGTTCCCTTGTTTGTATCCATGTAGAAGCGGCTGTTGCCCTTTTCGAATTGCAGCGGCTGGCAGTTTTCGAGCACATCGCACGAGTAGATCTTGGTGAAGCCGCCGGCATCCACGCGAAGGATCTCGGTATCGCCGTTCTCCGCGGAGCGCACGGCCAGGCGGAGCTGGTCGGCGTTATCGAAGATCCAGTTTCCGATGCGGTCGGTGTTCTTGCGCAGCAAAGTGCGCTCACCAGTTGAGATTTTGAGCTTGTAGAGGTCGTGCCAGGATTTATCGCGATCATTCAACCCGATGTAGATGAGGTCGGGATCGCTCTTGGGAACCTCGTAGATCTGGACGCGCACGCCTTTCAGGTCGGTCAAGTTGCGGGCGGCGGGAACTTGAGAGCCTTCTGCGGGAGGGTCGGCCGGGTTCACGGCGTAAGCCTGATAATTCTCGTCACCGGCTTTATCCTGCACATACAAGACGTACTTGCCGTCTCGGCTCCAGAAGAAGATTGGGATGGGCCGCGCCGTATCGGCGGTGATGGGCCGGGCCTTGCTGAAATCCTCGTTGGTGCGCTTCACCCAGATGTTCCGGGTTTTGTTGAGCGGTTTCAGAAAAGCGATGTAGGTGCCATCGGGCGAGATGCGCGCGCCGGATATTTCGGGATCGCCGAAGAACAGCTCGCGGTCGATCAACGGCGGCATGTCCGCAAACAGGGATAAGGCCGGGAGCAAGAGTGTGGCGAGAAGGCCGAGGCGTTTCATCGTGTTTCCTCCACTTAACGCTAGGGTGGTGCCCGCCCGAGTGGATTGTCAAGTGGACGCGCGGCGGAAGTTAGCTTTGGTATACTCCCGGCCGATGACTCGCCGTGATTTCTTGCAGTGCACTGCCGCCGCTGGCCCGTTGTTGGCACGGACCGCTCCCGAACCGTGGTTCGATAAACCGATGCGATGGGCTCAACTGACGCTGGCGGAGAATGACCCAGGCTCCTACGATCCAGGGTTCTGGCTAGACTATTTTCGCCGCACGCATTCCGATGCCGCCTGTCTGAGCGTGGGCGGCTGCGTGGCTTATTATCCGACGCAGATTCCGTTGCATCATCGCAGCCGATGGATGGGCGATACCGATCCGTTCGGCGAGCTTCTTGGGGGCTGTCGCAAGCAGGGCATGGTAGTCATCGCGAGAACCGATCCGCACGCAACTTACCAGGATGTCTACGACGCGCATCCCGATTGGATTGCCGTTGACGCATCCGGAAACAAGCGGCGCCACTGGGCATCGCCCGAGATGTGGGTCACTTGCGCGCTGGGTCCTTACAATTTCGAGTTCATGACCGCGGTGACGCGGGAGATCGTCGAGAAATACCAGGTAGACGGGATTTTCAGCAATCGCTGGGAAGGCTCCGGTATGTGTTACTGCGAGCACTGCCGGTTGAACTTCAAGCAGGCAGCCGGATTCGATTTGCCGCGCACGTCGAATCCGCAGGATCCGGCGCGGCGAGCATTCATTGTGTGGGAACAAGCGCGTTTGTTCGAGCTTTGGCGGCTTTGGGACGCGACGATTCGGAAGGCAAATCCCAACGCTGCGTTCATTGCCAACGCCGGTGGTGGGGCGTTGAGTTCGCTGGATATGAAGACGATTGGCGAGCTGGCACCAACGCTATTCGCTGATCGGCAGGCGCGCAGCGGCGTTGCGCCGCCTTGGACCAACGGAAAAAACGGCAAAGAATATCGCGCGACGCTCGGGCGAAAAGCCGTCGTCGCCATTTTCAGCGTGGGCGTGGAGGATCACAACCGCTGGAAAGATTCCGTGCAGAGCGCGGATGAGATTCGTCTCTGGGCGGTGGACGGAATTGCGAACGGCATGCGGCCCTGGTTTACCAAGTTCTCGGGCACCTTGTACGACGGCCGCTGGCTGAAACCCGTCGAAGAGCTGTATGGCTGGCATTACCGCAACGAACGCTATCTGCGCAACGAGCGGCCGCTCGCGCGCGTGGGCATGGTCTACTCGCAGCAAACCGCCACGTTCTACGGCGGCGATCATGCCGAGGCGAAAGTGGAAGATCCCACGTTGGGTTTCTACCAGGCGCTGGTGGAAGCGCGGATTCCTTTTGAGATGGTGCACGACCGCCTGCTCGATGCTGCGCACACGGACCAGTTCCGCACCCTGATTCTTCCGAACATTGCCGCGCTTTCTGATGAGCAATGCGAGCAATTGCGGCAGTTCGTCCGGCGCGGCGGAAACCTTGTGGCTACTTACGAAACCTCGTTGTACGACGAATGGGGTGTACGGCGGCGCGACTTTGGACTGAGCGATCTGTTCGGATTGTCCGCCACCGGGCCGGTGGAAGGTCCGACGAAGAACTCGTATCTGCACGTCGAAAGGGACCTGCGAACGGGCGAGTATCATCCCTTGCTCGCGGGCCTCGAAGATGCGGGGCGCATTATCAACGGCGTTCATCGCATACCAGCGGAACCGCACGAAAAGGGTTCGTATTGTCCGCTGACATTGATTCCGGCGTATCCCGATTTGCCCATGGAAAAGGTATTTCCCCGCGTGCCCAAAACGGACATTCCGGGAGTGAGCGCCAGGCAAGTCGGACCAGGCCGCGTGGTTTTCTTTCCGTGGGATATTGATCGGACTTACTGGGAAGTGCTGAGTCCGGACCACGGGAAGTTATTGCGCAACGCCGTGCTGTGGGCAACCAATGAAGAGCCGGTGGTGAGAGTGGAAGGGCCGGGTCTCATCGAAGTCACCGTCTGGGCGCAGAAGCAATCATTGACGGTTCACCTGGTGAATCTGTCAAATCCGATGATGATGAAAGGGCCGGTACGCGAGATCATCCCGATTGGAGCGCAGAAGGTGGGTTTGAAGCTTCCGCCGGGGAGGAAGCTGGACGGAGTCAAGCTGCTGGTGAGTGGAAGAGAGGCGGAGTTTTCGGAAACTTCGGGTGCGATCGAGGTGCGGGTACCCTCGATCGCTCTGCACGAAGTGGTGGCGTTGGATCTGGCGTAGGCTAGTTGCCGGCGGTGTTGCCTTCTATGGTGTTGTTTTCTGCACGCACGGAACCGGCGCCCTTGGCTTTGTAAACCGCATAGCGCTGCGTGGCGTTTGCGCCGCGGGTATCGGAGATCTGGTTGCCTGTGATGACGGTGTCGTTCACGTTGGCGGCGATATAGAAACCGTAACCGGCCTTGGGGCTGCCGTTGTCGACGACCTTGTTGTTGCGGAATGTGTTGCGGTGGCCGCTGTTGAGCGGGGTTTCCTCACGGAAATAAACGCCGGTCACGCCGTTGCGCGCGATAGTGTTGTTGGCGAATTCGTTGTCGGTATCTTTGTGGCCGATGGAAATGCCGTAGTGGCCGTTATCTTCGATGACATTGTCATGAAAGCGGCCATGGCGAACGCGCCAGCAAAGGAACAGACCGATGTCGCCGTTGTTGTGCAGACGGCAGTGCTCGACCTCGGTGTTGGCGGAGCCGGTTCCTGGATGGACCCCATAGCCGGTCTGTCCAAACGACTCGCAATTCACCACGTGCACGTTGTCGGAGATCTGTAGCGAGATGCCGTCGCCATTGTAGTTGCGGGCGACGCAGTTTTTAACAGTCACATTGCGTACATTGTACATGTAGATGGCGCCGCCGCGGCAGCCGTCGAGATATGTGTTCTCACCCTTGTTGCCGTCTACCGTCAGGTCTTCAAACGTTACGTTCGCCGAATTTTCCGTGCACAGAATCGGGTAGGTGTTACGGATGCGCGCGTGTTTCCGACCGAGATCGTAATCACGAACCGTGGGCGGGTTGATTTGCAGCATGTGGCCATTGACCGCAACTATTTTGGAAATTGTGACATCCCAGCCGGCGTTGAGTGTGTCATCGAGGATTTCGACGCCCATGCCGGAATGGAACTTTTCCGGCTGCGCCACGGACAAATAGCTTTCTCCGTAATCCGCATCTTCTGTGAACGCGCTTTCAACGCCGCGTGACTTCATCAGGATCGTCTTGCCGGCCGTGCCGCGGACCGTGACATTCGACGGGATCATCAGGCTGGCGTCCATCTGATACGTCCCTGGGCCGATGACGAGCGTGTCACCGGAGCGAAGCATGTCTGCCGCCTTTTGCAGCGCCGCGCTGTCGGAGCCGACGACATCTGCATTGCCGGATTGAGCCACGGTAATGGTGCGCTCGGGCAGGGTCGACCCGGCGACCGAGCGCGTAGTGCATGCGATGTTACTAGCGAGCAGGGCGATGGCAACGAAAGCGATCAAGCAGCGATTCATGATGTGCAATCCTCGGTTGGTTATTATCGCAAAAGCGCGAACCCCGGGGACTTCACTTCAGGCTGAACACAAACAGGGCCGAATCGCCCGCGATGGCGACATACTGCTTGCCGTCCACCGCGTAGGATATGGGCGAATTCTGAATCGATCCGCCGGTTTGATAGCGCCAGAGTTCGGTACCCGTGCGGGCGTCAAGGGCAATGAGACTCCCTTCGGGGTCGGATGCGAACAGCACGCCTCCGGCGGTGCTGAGAACGCCGGCCGCTGCGGATCCCAGGTGCATCGGAAAGTTCCACCGAATGTCACCGGTCAGGGGATCGATGGCGCGCACCGCGCCTGGGGCGCCGCGTTTATGATCCTCTTGCGGATCGCCGCCCGTAAAGGGATCGCCCGCTTTAGGCTTGATGGTCTCGCGCGTGTAGTTGGCGCAACCTTCGCGCACCGGAACATAAAACAGACCGGTGGCTGCGTCGTAAGAAGGCGCGGCCCAATTCGTGGCGCCGGTCGCATCGGGACAAACGTACGTGCCTTTGGGAGTCGGCTCCGTGTTGGGCAGAACGATGGGGCGGCCTTTCTCATCGATGCCTTTGGCCCAAGTTTGGTGGGCGAATTGCTTGCCCAGGAGAAACTCGCCGGTTTCACGATCGAGCACGTAATAGAAGGCATTGCGGTCGGCGTGGATCATGAGCTTGCGCGGGCGGCCGCGAAACTCGGCGTCGATGAGAACCGGCGTTTCGGTGGCATCCCAATCATGCACGTCATGTGGCGTGAACTGAAAATACCACTTGAGTTTGCCGGTGGCCGGATGGAGTGCGAGCACGCTGCACGTGTAGAGGTTATCGCCCAGGCGGGCAGTGCCGTCGTAATCGGCGCCGGGATTGCCGGTCTCCCAGAAGAGCGTATCGGTTTCGGCGTCGTAAGTGCCGGTCATCCAGGTGGGGCCACCGCCAACGTCCGCGGCGGATTCAGGTGACCACGTAGCGCGCGCCGCCGTGTCGCCGGGCCGGGCTGTCGAGTAGGTTCGCCAGAGCTGCTTGCCGCTCGAAGCGTCGTAGGCGTCGACAAATCCAGCAAGCGCGCATTCGCCCGCCGTGATGCCGACGATGATCTTGCCGTCGAGGGCGAGAGGTGCGTGCGTAATCGAGAAGCCCTGGCGGTAGTCGGCGACCTCGGTATCCCAGATCACGCTGCCGGTCTTGGCGTCGAGCGCGACCAAGTGAGCGTCGAGGGTGGCCATGTAGAGGCGATCGCCCAGAATCGCAAAGCCGCGATTCGTCATGACAGTGCATTGCGCGTGGACGTTCGGAAGGTGACGCGTGTAGCGCCAGATGGGGCGGCCGGTGCGCGCGTCGAGCGCGGCTGCGCTATTCATGGGCCCGGTGACGAACATGATGCCGTCGACGACCAGCGGCGTGCTCTCCACGCCGGTACCGGCGAATTGGTAGGACCACTGGCTGGTGAGCGAGGCGACGTTTGCGGGTGTGATGGATTTCAAGCGGCTGTAGTGCGTGCCCTGGTAATCGCCCCAATAGGTGAGCCAGTTATTGGGTTCTTCACGCGCATTGCGGATGCGCTGGAATGAAATGTTGAGGTCGGGACTGGGTGTCCAAGGGCCGGCGGGTACCTCGGCGGGCTCGGCCGTTTTCAGAAACGCCATCAGGTTTTCGAGATCAGCGGCGCTCAGTTGCGGCGCCGGCATCAGCGAGTGCTGGGGTCGGGCTACTTCTTTCAGATCGGCCTTCCAGAACATGTGCAGCTTTTCCTGGGCATCCATTAACTGAAGAGAGAACGTGTCCTCGTTTTTGATGACGCCGCGGATAACGGAACCGTCCTTGGTGCGAACTTCGGCGGTGCGATAGCCTTCGCGCAGGCTGTCGTCGGGATCGGTGATGGCTTTCCGGAGCTCGATGATGTTCTTCTCGTCAGTGATGCGGCTGAGATTTGGCCCGAGCCGTCCGCCTTGCGCGCCGAACATGTGACATCGGCTGCAGCCGGCGCTGCCGAAAAACAGCGCGCGGCCTGCGTGAGCATCGCCCGTAACGCGCTCTTCCGCGCCCAGATTATGCAGGGAACGCAGCCACGCGACGATGGCCCGGCCGTCGTCTTCGGGCAGCGGAAATGCCGGCATCTGCGTTCCTGGAATGCCATCGAAAATGTTGCGCATGATGTCGGCGTCCGTGGGTCCCCACTTCCAATGGCCTGTGGTGAGGTCGGGTCCGCGGCCGCCCTTGGCCTCGGAACCGTGGCAGCCGGAGCAATTCTTTTGAAACAGACTGTGCCCGTTTTCAATACGCGAGGGGGTTTGGGCGCGGAGCGGGCAGATGGCAGCCGCCAGGATTGCGAAGAGAGCGAAACGCGTCATGCCCATCTACGATGCCACAGAAGCGATCACGAATGCCCGAGGACGGGATGCGGACGATAGGGCTCGCTGAGTGATTGCAACTCCGCGTCTTCGAGCTTGATTTGCAGCGCGGCAATCGCGTCATCGAGATGCTGCATCTTGCTCGCGCCGATAATAGGCGCGGTGACACCCGGCTGCGCCAGCACCCACGCGAGCGCAACCTGCGCGTTCGGCACACCACGCTTACTCGCGATCTCCGTCAGGCGTTCGACAACCGTGAAGTCCGAGGGCTGATAGTACATCTTGTGCGCGTAGTCGTCGGTCTTGGCGCGAATCGTTTCGCCAAAGCCTTCCTGTTTCCGGTTGCCCGCCAGAAACCCGCGTGCCAGAGGGCTCCACGGGATCACGGCGATCCCCTCGGCACGGCACAGCGGAATCATCTCCCGTTCCTCTTCGCGGTAGATCAGATTGTAGTGATTCTGCATGCTGACAAACCGCGTGAGATGCCGCTCGTCCGCCTTTTGCAGCATTTTCGCGAACTGCCACGCGAACATGGATGATGCTCCGACGTAGAGGGCCTTGCCCGCCTTCACCACGTCGTGCAACGCCTCGATCGTTTCCTCGATGGGCGTTTGATAATCAAAGCGGTGGATCTGGTAGAGGTCCACGTAATCGGTTCCCAATCGCCGCAAGCTGCCGTCGATGGCGTGCCGGATGTGTTTGCGCCCAAGCCCGCGCTGGTTAGGATCATCCCCCATGGGATTGAATAGTTTGGTCGCGATCACCACGCGGTCGCGCGACGGCCCGAAATCCTTGAGCGCGCGGCCCAGGATCTCTTCGCTCACGCCCACGGAATACATGTCCGCGGTATCAAAAAAGTTGATGCCAAGCTCGAGCGCGCGGCGGATAAACGGGCGGCTTTCCTCCTCTTCGAGTACCCATGCTCGCCAGCGCTTCGAGCCGTACGTCATCGCGCCAAGGCAAATCCGCGAAACCTGCAAGCCGGCAGAGCCGAGATTTGTATAGTTCATATTCTTCTTCGATACCATTCTGTACGGGACCGGCGCCAGAACAGCCGGCCGCGATAAGATTTTCAGCATGAAAATCACTTTGCCGATCGCGGCCGCTATTGCATTCCCGTTCTGTTGCGGGGCACAGCAGCCCGACCCGCTGCCCGGAATCAAGCTGGGGCTTGACCAACTCAAAGAGCAATTCTTCCGCGTCAGCGCAGGACGTCGGCTGAAGCCCGCGTCCTGGCCGAACGGAGCACGTGTGGCGGTCGCGCTGAGTTTCGACGTGGACAACGCTACGCATGCGCTCGCGCGCGGTCTGCTTGGCGCGAATGAGCTTTCGGTCGGCGAATATGGCGCCATCGATGGGCTGCCGCGCATTCTCCGGCTGCTGGATAAATATGGAGTGCCCGCGTCATTCTTCATCCCCGCTGTGAGCGACTTATTACATCCGCAGATGGTGCGCGACATTCTGGCGAACGGGCGGCATGAAGTCGGTGTACACGGATGGATTCACGAGGATCTTCCCGCCATCAACAACGAAAGCGAGGAACGGCGGCTGCTGCATGACGCCATCGAGAGCCTGACGAAGTCGATGGGGAAACGGCCGGTGGGTTATCGCGCGCCCTCATGGGCATTCAGCCGCTACACCATGCAGCAGGTGAAAGACGCCGGATTCCTTTACGACAGCAGCCTGATGGCGAGCGATGACGCGTATGAGATCCTGCTGGCAGGTAAGCCGACCGGCGTAGTAGAACTGCCCATTGGATGGATTCTGGACGACTACGCCTATTTCGGCGGAACCAACGGTACCATGCCTTCGCCGGAGCTCGTGCTTCAGGTTTTTCAATCGGAATTCGATGCCGCCTACGACGAGGGCGGGCTCTACGTGCTGACCATGCATCCGCATATCACCGGACATCGCTCACGCGCGGCGGCGCTCGATCAGTTGATCGCTCACATGCGATCGCGCCCCGGCGTGTGGTTTGCCACGCACGAGGAAGTGGCGCGTTACCTGCGGGCGCAATCCGGCATGTAACTGTGCCCGGCGGCGGTCCGGCGCCTAACAGATATAAAATAGTGCGTGCCTCTATGAAAAAAGACGATGCCTCCGTCACGAAGGATCGCGAAGTGACAAGCCCGGCCGACGCCCCCGCGCGGCGTGTCCTGTTTGTGGACCCCGATCAGAAGGTTTTGGACAGTCTGAAAAAGAGGCTGGAGAGTCTGCAGACCGACTGGCTCATGACATTCAGTACCAGTGCGCAACAGGCCATCGATAAGCTCACTGCCACGCCATTTGACGTGATGGTGACACGTGCGGATCTGCCGGGCGTCGGCGGGTCCGATCTGCTGACCGAGGTTCTCCAGCGGTTTCCGGATGTTGTGCGCATCGTACTGACCGATACGGTCGAACAGGATGTCGTGCGCTCGGCCACCGGCCACCAATACCTATTGCAGTCTTCGAGTGCGGCGTCGCTGAAATCGACGCTCGACCGCGCCCTGCAAATCCGCGGGATGCTGGCTTCGCCGGGGTTGCGGGAGCTGGTCTCGCGCATTATTTCCCTGCCCAGCTTGCCGGCCGTACACACGCAACTCATCGCGTCGCTGGATAATCCGGAACTATCCAGTCGGGAATTGGGAGACATTATTGCGCAGGACGTCGCCATGACGGCGAAGATTCTGCAGGTTTCTAATTCGGCGTTTTTCGGGTTGTACCGCTACGTGGCCAGCCCCGCCGAGGCAGCGGTTTATCTCGGTGTCGACACGATTCGCGCGCTGGCGTTATCCACGGGAGCGTTCACGGCGCTTCAGACCACCGGGTTGGCTCAGTCATTGATCAACCAGTTGCAGCACCACAGCACGATGACGGGCGTGGTCGCCAGTGCCATTGCCAAGTCCGAGAATCTTCCCAAAAAAGCATGCGATAGTGCCATGGTGGGCGGCCTGCTGCATGACGTTGGCAAATTGGTTTTGGCAGCGAACTGCCCGCAGGAGTATGAAGTTGTTTTAAACACCGTGAAGAAAGACGGCGTCGCCTGCTACGAAGTGGAGCGCCAGATGTTCGGCGCCACCCACGCCGATATCGGGGCCTACCTACTCTATCTCTGGGCGCTGCCGGATTTGGTTTGTAAGGCGGTCGCGTTTCACCATAGCCCCGCCGAGTACTCGACGACCGAATTTACCGCTGCCGCTGCGATTCACGCCGCGGATGCGTTGGAGCATGAGCTGACAGGGGTTTCGGATTTCTCGGGCCGCGTGGCGATCGACGGGAACTATTGCACGCTGCTCGGTTTGGCGGGGCGCGTCCCGGAGTGGCGCCGTTTGTGCCAGAAGCAACTGGATAAGGAACAAGAGGCCTGAGCGGTCAGGCGACAATAGGATGATATTGTGCGGCGCGAGGTGCTCGGTTCTTTCCGTGGGTTAATCCTGGCCATTGGGGTCCAGTTCGTGTTAGCGGCTCCCCAGCAGGATGTTGAGATCAAACTCCCGCCAGCAGTGGCCTCCGAAACCGTTTTCATTCGCTATCGGCTGGCCGGCGAGGACCTGGGCGGCTGGATCCAGCCACGACGAGGCGTTTCCTCTTACGCGATCCGGACAACGCGCGAGGGCAATCCGGCGCGGCTTAGAGCGGTCATCTACGCCCCAGGCTGTGCGCTCCAAACGCTGGACCTGCCGCCTTCCGCAACAAGTCGTCAAGAGTACTTCTTTATTTGCCACCCGCTCCCGACGGTGCGAATTTCCGGAAAACTTATCCGCCTGGACCGGCTCTATGGACGTCAGGTCAAGCTGCGGGCGAAATATGTGGCGCAATGGGCGCAGGCGTTCCTGGGGCTCCGCGATGATATTGTCGTCGACATTCCGGTCGGAGAGGTGGTTGATCTCGGCGTCGACAGCCGTTTCGACATACAGGTCCCGGACTTTTCGCAGGACGCGCTGGCTGGGGCGCCGGATCACCCGGGCGCGCTCCAGATCTGGGCCAGAGACAGAGTCAGTGACGACCTTGTGGCGCTGCTGATGCCCGCCGGGCCGGAGGCAGCGACGCGGCCGATCGGCGGTGTGAGAATTCTGCCCGAGTATTCTCCCGAGATCGTTTTCGCGCCGTGCAGCGCAGATCCTCCGCAGGTCCACGATGCGATTGGATTCGCGCTCCGGCCGGCTCCAAAAGATGCGTGCGGCCCCTAGCGGCCGCGAAGGTCACTCAGTCGCGGACTTCCGCTGGAAAGGCAAACGAGGCGTGATCACTGCCAGATCGCGAATGCGCTCCTCGGAAACGGCGCCGCGCATCTGCACCGAGCTCCGGCTGAGTAACCAGAGTTCCGGAATGATCTCGGCGACCATGGAGCCGTGGCAGAACATCCGGACCACCGAACTCTCCGACACCACGACGCCGACGGCTTTCGTCATGGCGCTGATGCCGGCCGCGGCCAAATGCCGGCTGCCCAAACCAAGCGGCAATTCCACGTGGGTTGCGCCGGTGCTGTTCAGATAGCGGCAGGCGGCCACGAAGACGCCGCTGCTGTTGACCACGAAAGCGCCGTCCAGTTGCGCCAGCTCCTTGATGGTGCCGCGCAAATTCGGATCTGTCATATGCCGGAGCTGCTCAGCATGGCCCGCAAGCGGATCGAGAATCAGCGGCCGTGATGCGGCCAGCACCGCGTCTTCATCGCCGAACGTAAACAGCGTCCCGATGCGCCGTCCCTCGCGCCCTTCGCGCGCGATCTCAATGGCAAGTTCGATCAAAGGCAGGATGGCGTCCGCATCGTAGTCGGGTATCTGGCAGAGAATGTTTTCGAACAAGCGTAGTAGGCCCCCGAACTATTGGATGCGCAGGGGCTTGCGGAGACTCAGGGCAATACTAGCTGGGTTGCTGCACGCCGTCGGGCGGTGCTTCCTGGAGGGCCATGACTTCCTCAATAGCGGAATAGAGATCTTCAGCCCGCATAGGCTTCGACAGATAGCCATCCATGCCGGCCGCCAGGCACCGTTCCTTGTCGCCTTTGAGAGCGTGCGCGGTAATGGCAATGATGGGCGTGTGGGTACCGCGCCGCTGGTCGCAAAGCCGGATCGCCGCCGTGCACTCGAACCCGTCCATCAGGGGCATCTGAATATCCATCAGAACCAGCTCGAAGTCGCCGTCCTGCCAGGACGCCAGCGCCTCGCGTCCGTTGCTGGCGACAGCGACCGAATGGCCGACTTTCCGGAGCATGCGCGTCGTGATGGTCTGATTGATGGCATTGTCCTCTGCCAGCAGAATGCGCAGCGGGCCAGGGACGGCAAAGTGTTCCTTTCGTTGAACTGGGTGCCGAACCGCCGGCTCGTGCGCTTCGGGAATTTCCGCTGCTTCCTGCATCACCGCGGTGAAGTGGAAAATGCTGCCCATGCCGGGCTCGCTTTCCACCCACACGCGGCCGCCCATCAGGTTTACCAGACGTGCGCAGATGGTCAGCCCCAATCCGGTGCCGCCGTAGGTGCGTGTGACAGACCCATCCGCCTGGCGGAATGCTTCGAATATGGCTTCGATCTTGTCGGGGGGAATGCCCACGCCCGTATCGCTTACCGAGAAATGCAAAGTGAGCGCGTCTTCGCGGCGCTCGTACAAATCCGCGCGCATTTCAATCGATCCGGCATGCGTGAATTTAACGGCGTTGTTGAGCAGGTTCAGCAGCACCTGGCGTAAGCGCAAGGGGTCGCCGACCACGGCATCGGGCGTTTCGGCGGCGACATCCACCATCATCTTGAGCCCCTTCTGTTCGGCGTTCACGGTCAGGGCGTTGGCGGCATTTCTCAGGCAATCGCGGAGAGAAAACGCGATGGGGAATAGATCCATACGGCCTGCCTCGATTTTGGAGAAGTCCAGGATGTCGTTCAGCAGGGCGAGCAGCGATTCCGCGCTCCGGCGGGCGTCATTCAGAAACTCGCGCTGCTCTTCGGTAAGATCGGTCTCCAGCACCAGGCCGGTCATGCCGAGGATGCCGTTCATTGGCGTGCGAATCTCGTGACTCATGTTGGCGAGAAACTCGCTCTTGAGCTGATTGGCCTCCTGGGCCATTTTCTTGGAGTGCTCCGCCGCGTCCAGCGCAATGGAGAGTTGGCGGTTGCTGTTGCGCAGTTCCAGAGTCTGGGCTCGCACACGGCGGCGCAAAAGGATTACCCATGCCAGTGCGGCCACCACACCGAGCACGAGAAAGCCGAGAAAAACTCGCGTTCGCGCCAGCGTCCACCATCCGGGACGGTGCAGCACCACGATATCGGCGGGTGAACGCAGTATCAGGTGAAAGGATTGCAGTTCGCCCGGTTCACCGCCCGGCTCAACCTGGCAGATTCCGGTCAACAGGAGGTCACTGCCCTCTTCGAGCGATTCCTGGGCGCGATGGTCCAGCTGCTCGAAGCGGGCGTTGAAAATCCGGTTTCCGGATTTCACAGCGAGCGAAATGCCGCGCACATCTTCGGTCCGGCTAAGCAGGCGCGCGTTGATTTCCACCAGCGCTGCGTCCTGGTCGCCTTCCTCCATGATGCCGTCGGCCGTCACATGAAGCGGCTTCGGCGGAGGGCCGGAACCCATTCGCGTGAAGATCGCGTCTTGCAAAACCGGCGCGAATTCGCCAAGCGCCGGGAAGCCCAAGGCCTCCACCTGGTCGCCGGGTTGTACACGCACCAGTTGGTGCGTCAGCACCATCAAGCCCTGATCGCCATCTTGCAAGAACAAAGCGTGTCCCAATTCTTGCATGGTGACCGTCCCGCGGACTCTCACCCGGCCTCCCACGCCCCCGGCCGGAGAAAATCGCAAAAGCTGATCGGCACGGCGCAGGGGATAGTGCGACGCATCGGTCTCCGTGGGTGAATCCACCAGTTGATCGACCACCATATCGTCAAAGCTCTGGACGAAGACCAGCAGCCCGGTCAACTGACGCTTGTTGTTGAATAATGCGCCCGCCGCGCCATGAAAGCGGACACGGGCTTCAATGAGCCGCTGCAAATCGAGGCGCGGGTATCTCAGGACGATCAACCTGACCTGCCCACCGCCTGTAGCGACGTACAGTTCGAGACGCCGCTTGCCCAGAACGGCCGACTTGATTACGCCTTCGCCGGAGATCCATTGAGAATCGCCACGTCCGGTTAGCAACTCGTCGAACGTAAGTTCGATCGGCTTGGGCAGTTTTCCTGGGCCTAGAACTCGTATTTGCGGGTGGACCACCACCGGAGCGAAATCGCCGGGGCCCGTGACTCCCGTGATTTCAACCTGCTCGCCGCGTTCGACCGGCACAGCAGCGTCACATGCCACGTAAATTCCAGCGGTCGCATCCTGCACGAAGAGGTCAGGACCTAGTGGATCGTAATAAGTGACCACGCCCGCTATGTGTACGGGAAGCCTCTTGGCTGCATCGGCGGGTGCAAGATCCCGGATCTCTGAAGCGTGCTCAAGCGTCGCGGGTATCACCTGCGCGGTGGGCGCGGCGCACAACAGCGCCGTTCCCAGAAAACCAGTGAGCAATCCGTGAAGCGGCAGAGCTCTGTGCGGCCCCATTTTGTTGAAATTGCCTCGTAAGCTCCGGCGAATTGAAGGAGGGAGAGGTGCCGCAAGCCGGTACAGGTGACTTCACCTCAACACTACCGACAATGCCCCAATTCGCAGCATGACATCGCATTGCCGGGCCAGGCAAGTTGACCGAGGTTATTATTGGCAGCCCGAGCCGATTCGGCGCCGCTTCCGGCGCAGCCGTCAAAGCGACGCTGATAACCGGAGTAAATGACATTGAATTACAAAAGAATACAGTCGTGTTTTTACCGTTAAATAGAAGGCGATTTTACTTGTTACGGTTGATTGTATCTCCCTACACTGAAGTGGCGCTAAGTGTGAAGAAATATGCGCATGGCGAGTTAGTTTTCGTGCGGTTACCGAAACAGAATCCCGCCGCAGGGAAGCCGTCGTTATATTTCTTTCGCCGGAAGACGCCTGAATTAGTCAGTCCACCGGAGATTTAATGCCGAACGAATCCATCCTTGTGGTTGAGGATACACCCGTCAACATGAAAGTCGTGCGAGTGTTACTGACCCGGCATGGATTTGATGTGCGCACGGCCGCCACCGCCGAGGAAGCACTGGATGTGCTCCAGCAGTTTCATCCGGGATTGATTCTCACCGATGTGCAACTGCCTGGCATGAGCGGTCTGGAATTGACGCGCAAGCTCAAGTCCGACCCTTCGACGCGCGACATTATCATCCTCGCGCTTACCGCCTTCGCCATGAAGAAGGACGAAAAGAACGCTTACGACGCCGGCTGCGACGGTTACATCACCAAGCCGATCGACACGCGCACCCTGCCGGACATTATTCGCGGGTACATGCAGGGCAGCCGTGACGCCGCGGCCGGCAAGGGCGCTGACGAAGAGCCGGAGAGCGGCGATCTGGAAGATATTCGCAAAGAGTTCGTAGCCGACGGCGCGCGACAGGCGGCGCGGCTGATTAGCAGGTTGACCAGTGGATTCGATGCTGCGGAAATGCGCGTAACCGCGCATCGTTGGGCTGGCGCCGCGGGATCGGTCGGATACTCCGAGATCACCAAAGTTGCGCGCGAACTCGAATCGGTGCTCGAGCAGAATGGCTCCGGCTCTGCCGCGCGCGTGCGTGAGTTGCTGCAGAGTCTGGGTAGCATGTTCGCCTCCGCGCAGGCCAGTGGGCCTGCACGAGCTGCGGAGCCTGCACCCCGCCCGGAATCCGCCGACAGCACGCTAGGATTGCTGGCGGCGCGCCAGGAGTCACCTTCTCCGGCGGTGCTTTCCGCGCTCTCCGGAAAACGGTTCGCCTTGGCCGGATTTCCCCAGAATGACGCGTCGCGGCTCGCCAAAGCGCTGGATGCCTGCCAGGCGTTCTCCCGAGATCTGGGCCCGACACTGCCCGACGCCGAAACCGTGCGCGCATTCGACGTCGTCATTTTGAATGTTTCGTCCGACACCACTGCCATTCCCTCGTGGAACAAGCCGGTGCTCATTGTCGGTCCGCGTGAAGCTTTGGTGCGCTTGCAGCCGACCCACAACGGCACGGAAGATTTCCTCTTCTCGCCTTGGACCACCGAAGAAGTCATCCTGCGCTCCTACTTCGCGGTCTCACGCGCCGGGCAAGGCCGCACACCGCAAGCCGCGCCCGTAACCGGCGGCAAGCGGCGCATCGCGGTGGCCGATGACGATTCCACCATCCGCGCCCTGGTAGAAGCCGCTGTTGGGAATGCGGGATTTGAATGTCGCGTGGCCACTGACGGCGCCGCCGCACTCGAGATGATTCGAAACTGGCAGCCGGATATGGCTGTGCTCGATGTGAACATGCCCAATCGCAGCGGTTTCGAGGTGCTGTCGGCTTTGCGCAACGATCCCCTCACGCGTGAGATCCGCGTGATTCTCCTGACCGCGCGCCAGCAGGAAACCGACGTCATCCGTGGATTCGGTTTGGGCGCCGATGATTACGTGATCAAACCGTTCAGCCCCATGGAGCTGATCGCTCGTATGAAAAGGCTGCTGGGGAAAAATGCATGAGCCGGCAGCTCACTTGGATCATCCTTGGTGCCATACTTCTGGCCGCTCCCATCCTGGCGCAGGACGAGGAGAAAGCCGCCCGCGAACTCGTTAGCCAGCAAAAGTTCGCCCAAGCACGCGAGATCTACGAGCGTCTGCTCAAGCTCGATCCCGACAATCTCGATTATCAGAACCAGGTCGGCCGCATCTCCGCCTGGATGAAAGATTATTCCCACGCCACCGAGGTCTTCGATCTTGTTATCAAGCGAGACCCGCGCAACGCCGAAGCCATGGTGGGCAAAGCTTACGTGGAGATGTGGCAGCACCACTATTCCGCAGCCGAAGAACTGTTAACGCAGGCCAGGAGGATCACTCCCGACGACGTGGACGTGGAGATGGCGTTCGCCCGCCTGTGCCACTACCAGAACCGCGAGCGTGCCGCCAAGGAGCACGTGCGGCGCGCCATCAAGCTCGACCCCAACAATTCCGAAGCCAAAGACCTGCGCGGTGAGATCGACCCGCCGCGTCCCATAGAAGTGCGCATCGGTTTCGAGCAGGACCGCTTCTCGTTCACGGACGCCGGCAACATGGGGTTTGTCAGCGCCGGCTATAACGGCGAGGAGAATCACATCGCCCTGCAATACGAAGAGTGGAGCTTGTTCGACGAGCGCACGCGCCGCGCCGGCGTTACCCTCGAAAGAAAACTCGGCGGCTGGTGGGTACGCGGGAACGCTATCGTTGGTCCGGGAGCCGTCGTGATTCCACGCCAGGAGTATTCCGGCGGGGTTTCACACGCGCTGCCCAAGCACTTCACGCTCGATCTCGACTACCAGATGATGCGTTTCCATGCCGCCGACGTGAACATCGCCAGCCCCGAGCTTACTTACTATTTCACCAAACCGGTGTGGATGACTCTGACCTACGACAACGCCTGGACCTCGTGGCGAACCTTCACGGCGCCTGTCTCCGTCAATCACTCCTGGCTCGGCCAGTATTACGAGCAGGTCTCACGTCGGCTGGTGCTGCACGCGGGCTACGCACGCGGCAGCGAAACCTTCGACACCTTAACCATTGACCGGTTGGGCGCTTTCCTGGCCGACACATATCTTGCGGGCGCGGACGTCAAGATGGCTAATGGCTACACCGCCGAGTTCTTCGGCGCGTACCAGGCGCGCACCGATCACCAGCACGAGATCAGTTTCGGCGTCAATTTCACGGTAAAACAGTGACCCTGGAACGGGCCGACCGCCTCGCCGTCCTGTCCAAGACAGTGGCCTTCGGCATGGCTTATATCCTCGCCATCGTCAGCCTGCACCGTTTCTATCTGTTGCCGCGTGTCAGTTCCCGCGAGCTCTCATTGGCCATGTCGGTAGCCTGTGTGCAATGCGTGACCATCGCGACTCTGCTGGTGTTTTCTTTCTGCAAGAAAATGGCGCGTCAATTCCGCGAATCGCGCGCCACGCGCGTTTCACCTGCCATCCGTGAGTTTCTGGGGCGGCATGCCGCGGGAGCCGATCACTTTAACGACATCCGCGATGTTCGCGTAGCCTACCCGCGCGAAGTAGAGCAGTGTTTGGTGGAGTTTCTCCGGATGGTGCGCGGCGAAGGCCGTGCCAGGCTCGCTCAGCTGGCGGTGGATCTTCTCTTCGTCCGGCAATGGCAGCGCCAGTTCCGTTCCCGGAACCTGGCCCGTCGTGAGAAGGCAGTGGCGAATCTCGCTCTGCTGCCGCGCGAGTTCGCGGGCACCGTGCTGCAACAGGCCATGACCGATCCCGATGAATCCGTGCGCCTGCACACCGCGCGCCACATGGTCAGCAATCTCCAGCCGGGCGAGCTGCCGCAAGTTTTCCATCTCGTCGTGAACGGATCGCTCGTAGCCCGCATGGTGCTTGCCGAGGACCTCCGGCCGTACGCCCTCGAACTCGCGCAGCAAGCCATTCCAGCCGTGCTTCAGGGCGGGGAACCGCGCTCTACCCGCGCCGCGCTGGACGTCTTGCGCGCCTGGGGAAAGTTTCTTCCGCTGCCGCAAATCTATCCGCTGCTACGTCATCCGGACGCCGGTGTTCGTGCCGCGGCTTTGCTGGTTTTGCCGCTGGTGCCGCGCCTACCGGAGCTCGAGCCGGAAGTGCTCCGCTCGCTCAATGATCCGGTGGAAGCCGTACGCACCATGGCCGTCCGCATCGCCGCGAAGTTCGGAATCTCCAACGCGCTGCCGCAGCTTGTCCGTTGTCTGCACGCTCGTGACGCCACGACAGCGGCCGCCGCTGCCGATGCGCTGGCCCGGCTTGGCCCGGATGGATGCCGCATCCTCGAACAGGAAACGATCTCGGGGTCGGCGCTGGCAGCCTCCGCGGCGCTTGAAGCGCTGCAACGCCTGCAAACCGCTCCCGCGGAAACGGTGGCCGTGTGACCATCTCGCCATTATTCCTGCACCGGCTGTACGAGGCCTTCGAGTGGTCCATGATCTTCTACGTCAGCGCCTCAAACGCCGTCTATTTTTTCCTCATGGTGCTCGGCTTCTTTGCCCTCCGCAGCCACCGAGCGCGGCAGAACGCCGAGGCGCGCGCGGTGCTGCTTAACTCTCCCCTGTTGCCCGAAGTCAGCATCATCATGCCCGCTCATAACGAGGCCCTTACCATCGCGCAAAGCGTCCGCTCCATGCTCGACCTTCACTATCCGCATTACGACGTCATCGTCGTTAACGACGGATCGAAGGACGACACCATGAAGATCCTGATCGACGAGTTCCACCTGTGCAAGTCCACTCGCCGCATCGGGAACGCCGTCACGCAGCCCATTCGCGGCGTCTACCGGTCGCGCGATCCCATCCGCCTCACGGTCGTCGATAAGGAAAATGGCGGCAAAGCCGACGCACTCAACGCCGGATTGAACGTCGCGCGCTCGCCGCTCGTGGCGGCCGTCGATTCCGATTCGCTCCTCGAAGAAGACGCGCTGCTGCACGTGGTCGAACCGTTTGTCGAAAATCCTGGAAGAGTGCTGGCCACCGGCGGCATCATCCGCGTGGTTAATGGCTGCACCGTCGAACGCGGCCGCGTCACGCGCATCGCCACTCCCAGCCGTGTTCTGCCGCTGTTCCAAACCATCGAGTATCTGCGGGCGTTTCTCGGGGGCCGCGTGGCATTCAGTTTCCTGAACTCGCTCTTGCTCATCTCCGGCGCCTTCGGCGTTTTCGATCGAGAGGCCGTCCTCGAAGCCGGCGGCTTCGCAACCTCGACCGTCGGCGAGGATATGGAATTAGTCGTTCGCATGCACCGGCTTTCGCGCACCAAGAAGCTGCCCTATCTGATCGTTTTCGTCCCCGAGCCCGTCTGCTGGACCGAGGTCCCCGAAAGCTGGAAAGTTCTGCATCGCCAGCGCAATCGCTGGCAGCGCGGCACCGTCGAGAGTCTCATGGCGCACGACCGCATGCTGTTCAACCCCCGCTGCGGCGGCCCTGGCTGGTTCGCGCTCCCTTATTTCGTTGTCTTCGAAATGCTCGGCCCGGCCATCGAAATGGCGGGCTATGTGTTCACCGTGGCCGGCATCATTCTCGGCGTCGTTTCCATGAAGATCGCGCTGCTGTTCTTTATCGTCTCGGTTCTGTTCGGCGTGCTGCTATCGATGAGCGCCGTCGTGCTCGAAGAATTTACCATGCGCCGCTATCCGTCCGTCTTCGATCTCCTGCGGCTGCTCGCGGCGGCCGTGCTCGAAAACTTCGGCTATCGCCAGCTACTGACCTTCTGGCGTTTGCAGGGAGTCTTTGACGGTTTGCGCGGTAAGCGGGGCTGGGGCGCCATGGAGCGCCGGGGTTTTGAACAAAATGCGCAAACTGCCTGACCTGGCGCTGCTAGCTGTTGTGAGCGTCGCCGCGTGTTTCGCGCAGTCGCTCGACGAATGGGGCATGGCGAGCCAGCATTGGCTGGCAGGCCAGGTCGCGCCCAACAGCGCCGTGCCCGCGCCCGATGCCACCCGCCGCCGTCTGCTCGTGAGCTATGGAGCCACTAAGTCCGACAAGCCCGAGCCCGGCGCCGATCACTCCTACACATATGATGATGCGCTCGCCGCCATCGCCTTCGTCATCTCGGACGACTCCGATACCGCCGCTTACACGCTCGAAGCTTTGGCCCGGCTGATCCGCGCCGATGGAAGCCTCTGGTTCAACTACAGCACCAGCGACAACTGGCCCGACGAGGCAGATCACGATAGCGCCATGGTCCGCGCCGGCGCCATCGGATGGGCAGGCTACGCGTTCGCCTTCTACCTCGCCAACGCGCCGGCCTGTGCGCCGGAAAACGCCGGTTGCTTGCGCCAGCGCGCATTCCTCCAGGCGGCTGCCGTGCGTCTGGCAACCTATCTGACTTCTCTCGAAGCCACCGAGCCCGAAAATCCGGCCCACGGCCTGCTCCGCCAGGGCTACGGAAATATCCGCCTCGTCTATCACGCTGACAAGAACGATGTCCTCGAAGATTATGAGGACGTGCCCGCGCGCGGCTTCAGCACCGAGAACAACATCAGCTCCTGGTTCTTTCTGCACTCTCTCGGCGCCGTCACCGGTGACGCGCGCTGGTCTGCCGCCGCCGATCGCATTCGCGACGCGCTTCTGCGTGTCGCATGGGATAAGGATCTCGGCCAGTTCGATCAAGGTTTCTCACCGGGCGGCCAGCGCGATACCGTCCGCGCCCTTGACTGCGCATCCTGGGGCGCGCTCTTCTTGCTGGCCAATGGCGAAACCGAAAAAGCTCGCCAGGCGCTCGGCACCGTGGATCAATACTACGCATCCCATGATGGCGATGCCCTGGGCTACCGTCCCTACTTCGACGACCATATCTTTCCCGGCTTCGAAGCCGGCCGTTTCTACTTTCCCGACAATCCGCGCAAACAATGGCGTGAGCTGCCGCTAGTCTGGTCGGAAGGTTCACTCGGCGTCGCTCTCGCCTATTTGCGTTCCGGCCAGCCCGACCGCGCGCGCCGGATCATCGAGGGTCTTCGCCCCATGCAAGTCGCGTCGAGCGGTATGCGCTATGCCACGCGCGCTATTCCGCACCAGATGACCGACGCTCCCAGCATCGCCGGTTCCGCGTGGCTGGTGTTTCTCACGGAAGAGTTGAAGGGCAATCCGCTGGCGGAGCGATTCTGGAAATGAAACCGAAAATCGCCGCGTTCGCCCTTTACTTGGCGCTGGCTTTCGGCTCGGCGCCTCCCGTGAAGCTGGCCTCCACGGTCACGGTGCTGGCCGTGTCGGACAAATTCGCAAGCGAAGTCACCGCCGTCGAAAGCGATCTCGAAATGCTCGGCGTGCCGTACGAGACGACGCACAACTTCGCCGACATCGCCCACGCGCCCATGGTGATTCTCGCTGGAACTCTCAGTAACGTCGCGCTTGCGCCCGCCGATCGCGAGATGCTCTACCGATACGTCGAATTGGGCGGTCTGCTCGTAGCGACGCATGTGCAGGGCGATCAATATTTCCCCTTGTTCGGCCTATCCGGTTTTTCCGCCAGCCAAAAAAACGCCGGTCTGCACTTTGAAGATTCCTCAGTCGATGCTTCCTTGCGCTACATCAACCGTCCGGAGGAGCGCGACATCGTCCTGGGTGACCCGAAGCGCTACAAAGAATTCAACTGGACCACGGAATATCAAACCGGCCGCGCCACGGTGCTCGGCAAATTTGCCAACGGCAAGGCCGGCTTTGTCCGCAACTATTACGGCCGCGGCATCGCTTACTCGCTCGGGCTCTCCTTCAGCGATTCCACCCTTCGTCTCGCAATCGGCCAGAGTTTCGAAGCCGAGCCCGAATGGGCTAACGTTTTCGCACCGTCCGGCGACGTTCTGCGTATGCTTCTACGCGCCATCTACGAAGCGAACGTGCATCCGTTTCTGCTGGTCCAGTCTATTCCCGATGGACTCGACAGCGCGCTCCTGCTCAGCCACGATATCGACGCCCGCGAATCGTATCCCAACGCCGTCGTGTTTGCGGCTCTCGAACAGCGCTACGGCGTCACCAGCACCTTCTTCGCCACCACGAAATATTTCACCGATGAGACCGACATCGGCTACTACACGCCCGCCAACGCCGCTTACCTGCGCGAAGTGCGGGCGCGCGGCTTCGACGTCGGCTCGCACACCGTTTCCCATCTAAAGACTTTTAACAAATTCCCTGTTGGCGATCCCTCCGTGCGCTTTACGTCCTACCGCCCTACGATCGCCCCGACTGTGTTCGGCGAAATTGAGGTCAGCAAAGAGCTGCTCGATCGCGATGTCCCCGGCCAGCATACGATCACGTTTCGCGCCGGCGAACTCGCTCACCCGCCGCGGCTCATCGAAGCGCTCGAAACCGCCGGCTACGTGGTCGATTCCACACGCGCCGCCGGCAACACGCTCACCAACTCCGCCTACCGTCCGCTGCGCGAAGCGCACCTCGGCTCGCCCGTCAGCAGCATGATCGAAATCCCCGTCACACTCGACGATTCCATGGGCTATCTGACGCCCACCACGGTCGACAAAGCCGTCGCGCAATGGACCAACATCGTCGCCGCCAACGCCGAGAACAACAACATCACCTGCCTGCTGGTTCACCCGACCGACGTCACGTACAAGCTCGCCGCCGAAGAACGTTTGCTCCAGGCCTATCGTCACAAACCCATCTGGATCGGCAGCGTGACCCGCTATGGCCTGTTCGCGAGAGCCCGCGCCTCTGTCCGCGCGACGGCCTACGCTTATGACGACCACATCGAGATCCGCCTCAACCGCCCGCGCGCCCAGCTACCCGAGGGCCTCACGCTCGCCATGGAATCCGGCCCCCGCTGGAGCACCGTAACGGTCCGCGACAGCACCGGCGCCGACCTCGCCTTCACCACCTCATCGCACCCCGGCCGCAAATTGCTCATCATTTCGGGTACAGACTACATAACCTCGAAATCGCCGGCGCCCTAACGGCACTTCTCTTTTCCGTTCCCCGCGTTTTTCAGATATAACTTGTACGGTTCAGACCACTGTTAGGCCAAAAACCTAGCACGATAAGGCAAAATAGCGGCTCAAATACCCTCTCAAGAGTACACACGGAGGGCCAAGCCCGCGCGTCCAATCAAGTGCCGAGTTTTGCAGAAGATAGCGGGCGAGGGCTCGCGAAGACTTCGACTGAAGTGTGCGAAGAGGAGCTATAAAACAATGATGAATAAGTGGCTGATCATCGGTATGCTGGCTGGCCTCCCGATTGCCAGTGCAAAATCATTTGATGTCTCGATTGCGGAGGCAAGCGTGGTACACAATCTTCGATTAAAGCCGGGAGATTACCGCCTCAAGCTGGATGGATCGAACGCCATCTTCACGGACGCGGATGGAAATTCCTTCAAGACTGCTGTGAGCGTCGAGCAGGAACCGAAGAAATTTCCTGACACGGAAGTACTGTCGACGAACGATGCCAACCATCAGCGCATCGAGGAAATTCAATTGGGGGGTACGAAAACGAAGCTTAAGTTCAACTAGAGCCTGATGCTTTCCTGAGGGGGAGTCATTCGTATCGCAGCTCACGCGGTCTATGTTTGGCCGCGTGCGCTGGCCGGGTCTAGGATCGGTGTCGTGACATCGTTGTAGTCGCGTCTGCCAGCTTTGGCGAGGTGAACCCGAGATTGTCCCCCTACGTTATAATCCCCACCATGTTGCGCTCTCTCGCCGCGTTGACTCTCACTCTCGCTATCCAGCACCTCGCCGCTGCTCCCATGAGCAAGGACGATCGACAGCATGTCATCGCTCACCTCGAGATGACCGAAAGCTGGCTCGCCGACGAGGTCTCGGGACTGTCTCCGGCGCAGCTTAACTTCCGCTATGCGCCGGGTAAGTGGACCATCCTCGATGTCGTCGAACACCTGACCGTTGCCGAGCCGCAGTATTGGACCGACCTGCAAAAAGAAGTGAAGCAGCCGCCCGCGAAACCCAAACAGGCTGTCAGCGACGCCGACATGCTCTGGTACGGCATCGATCGCACCGAGCGTCAGAAGACCAGCTCTGCCGAGGAGCCGAAGGGAAGAATCGCCGACGTCCAGCAGGGGCTGGCCAGCTTCCGCAAATTGCGCGCGGCCATCCTCGCTTACGCTCGCACCACAGATGACGATCTTCGCGCCCATGCATACCCCGAGTGGGGCACCGACGCCTATCAGGCCTTGCTCGGCATTTCGACCCACTCCCAACGGCACATCCTGCAGATTCGCGAAATCAAAGCGCAGCCCGGCTTTCCGAAAAAGTAGCGCCGCCGGTATGGCCGACGCCCTTGAATCCAGCCACGGTCGGGCCCATAATACGTGCAGGGAAATCACACCGACCTTCCCAGGGAGGTAACGCGATGGTGATGGTGAATCAGGCCGCCGTTACGTGGGACGCGGCGAAGAAACACTGGGTGATTCGTTTCCAGATCGGCGCCGAGGTGATCAAGCGTCCCGGTCTCAAAACCGCTCACGATGCCGATGACGCAAGCCTGCGCTCCATGGCCGTGAAAATCGCCCAGGACGACGGCTATCAACTGAGCCCCGCGGCGGTCACCGTCTCGCGATAAGCCGCAGCGGCCTCAGAACTCGGTCACGCTGAGCACGTTACCGTCGGGATCCTTGAACCACGCGACTTTCGCGCCGCCAGGCGACGTCCAGATGCCCAGATCGTCCTGAGTCATTCCCGGGTATCGCTCCAGTGTCACTCCGGCAGCCGTGAGCTGCCTCGCCGTCGCGGCAATATCGGCCACATCCCAACCCAACACGGTGTACGGAGCGACCACAGACTCCCCGACGATGGTCACCCGCAGCATCGTGCTGTTGGCATCGAACACCAGCGCAAACGGCAATTGCTCGGAGACTAGCCGCAAACCCAGCGTGTCGCGATAAAACACCTTTGCGCGCTCCGGGTCTCGCACCGCCACAAACGCCACGAGCTTCTGGGAACCGAGCACACTAGAGCCAGTCATTCCGATAGTGTCGCCGGTTTCAACGCGGATGGAAAGGTCGCCGCCGGATCTTTGGCAAGGACCGGCGCGATGTGCATTTCGGAAGTCGGGATTCTCTGGGTGAAATCACCCAAGCTAAGTGCCTTAAATCGTGCAATCTGCCCCGAACTCCGGGGCTCAAAAAACCAGCGAATTGGTGTTTGGCGCAGTGATGACCTGTAGTTAAAGTCCACAGTGGCTCTTGGACTCCCAACTGCACTCCGGGTGGTTCAAGCCATGCCGAGAACCAAAGTAACCATCGATGGGAATGAAGCGGCTGCCTTCGTTGCCCACAAAATCAATGAAGTCATCGCGATTTACCCGATTACCCCATCTTCGCCCATGGGTGAGTGGTCCGACCAATGGTCGAGCGAAGGAAAACCAAACATCTGGGGCACGGTCCCCAGTGTGATCGAAATGCAGAGCGAAGGCGGAGCCGCCGGCGCTTTGCACGGCGCGCTGCAAGCCGGCTCACTTGCTACCACGTTCACGTCGGCGCAGGGCCTGCTGCTGATGATTCCCAACATGTACAAGATCGCCGGCGAGCTAACGCCGACCGTGATCCACGTGGCGGCGCGCGCCATCGCCGCGCATGCGCTCTCGATTTTCGGCGATCACCAGGACGTGATGGCGGTGCGTCAGACCGGCTTCGGCCTCATGGCCTCCAATTCCGTGCAGGAAGTCATGGACTTTGCGTTGATCGCGCAGGCGGCCTCGCTCGAATCGCGGATTCCCTTCGTGCACTTTTTTGACGGATTCCGCACTTCGCACGAAGTCGCAAAGGTTGAAGAACTCGACGTGGAAGATCTTCGGGCGATGATCGACGAGGAACTGGTTCGCGCTCACCGCAAGCGCGGGATGACACCCGACCGGCCGGTTCTTCGCGGCACAGCGCAGAACCCCGACGTATATTTTCAAGCCCGCGAGGCCGTCAACTCCTACTACCGAGCTTGCCCGACGATCGTTCAGAATGTCATGGACAAATTCGCCAAGATCACTGGGCGGCAGTATCACTTATTCGATTATTGTGGCGCGCCGGATGCGAAGCGGGTCGTGATCATGATGGGTTCGGGCGCCGATGCGGCGGAAGAGACCGTCGAGTATCTGAACGCGCATGGCGAGAATGTTGGGCTCCTGAAAGTGCACCTGTACCGGCCGTTCGCCATCGAGCAGTTCGTCGATGCGCTGCCGAAGACGGTGGAGCGAATTGCTGTGCTCGACCGCACCAAAGAGCCGGGTGCCATCGGCGAGCCGCTCTACCTGGATGTAGTCACGGCGCTGCGCGAAGCCGGCCGGAATATTCCGGTGATCGGCGGACGCTACGGTCTTTCGTCGAAGGAATTCACGCCGGCGATGGTCAAGGGCGTTTACGACGAGTTGAAGAGCGCTTCGCCCAAGAATCACTTCACCATCGGCATTAACGACGACGTGACGCACACCAGCCTGGCGTTTGATCCGGAATTCTCGACCGAAGATCCCAAAACAGTTCGCGCGATGTTCTATGGCCTGGGCGCGGACGGTACGGTAGGCGCCAACAAGAACTCCATCAAGATCATCGGCGAGGAAACGGACAACTACGCGCAGGGTTATTTCGTGTACGACTCGAAGAAATCGGGATCGGTGACGGTTTCGCATCTGCGATTCGGACCGCGCCCGATCCGATCGAGCTACCTGGTTTCGCGAGCCAATTTCGTGGCCTGCCACCAATTCGTGTTTCTGGATCATTTCGACATGCTGGCAGCGGCCGAGCCTGGCGCGACGTTTCTGCTGAACAGCCCGTACGGTCCGGACCAAGTGTGGGAGCACCTGCCGCGCACTGTGCAGGAGCAAATCATCCGCAAGAAGTTGAAGTTCTTTGTGGTGGATGCGTACGAAGTTGCCAAGCAGACGGGAATGGGTTCGCGCATCAACACCATCATGCAGACGTGCTTTTTCGCCATCAGCGGTGTGCTGCCGCGCGAGGAAGCCATTTCCCGCATCAAGTACGCGATCAAGAAAACCTACGGCAAGCGTGGAGAATCCGTGGTGCAGAAGAACTTTGCGGCCGTCGACCACACGCTGGCGCATCTGCATGAGGTGGAAGTTCCGGCGAGTGTCACGAGCATGTTCGATTTGCGGCCTCCGGTTCCCAAGCAGGCGCCGGCGTTCGTGCAGAAAGTGATTGCGCCGATTATCAGCGGCAAGGGCGATCTGCTGCCGGTGAGCGCGCTTCCTGTTGACGGCACATTTCCGACGGCAACGGCGCAATGGGAGAAGCGCAACATCGCGCTCGAGATCCCGGTTTGGGACGAGAAGCTTTGCATTCAGTGCGGCAAGTGCGTGCTCGTGTGCCCGCACGCCGTGATCCGCGCAAAGATCTACGAATCGGACAAACTGGCGGGGTTGCCCGAAACGTTCAAGACGGCGCCGGCGCGCTGGCGGGAGTTCAAAGAACTGAAATACACGCTGCAAGTGGCGCCGGAAGATTGCACGGGTTGCGGGTTGTGCGTGGAAGCGTGCCCAGTGAAAGACAAGACGGAAGTGAAGCGGCGCGCGATCAACATGCACGACCAGCCTTCGCTGCGGGAAAGCGAGGCCAGGAACTGGGACTTCTTCCTCCAGTTGCCGGAACTCAATCGCACGCTGCTCAGCACGGGGCAAGTGAAAGACGTGCAGGTTTTGCAGCCGCTGTTTGAGTTCTCCGGGGCCTGCACAGGTTGCGGGGAGACACCGTACATCAAGCTCATGACCCAGCTTTTTGGTGACCGCGCGGTGATCGCCAACGCAACGGGATGCTCGTCGATCTACAGCGGCAACCTGCCGACGACGCCGTACGCAGTAAACGGCGATGGACGGGGGCCGACCTGGAGCAACTCGCTATTCGAGGACAACGCGGAGTTTGGATTGGGACTGCGTCTTTCGATCGATAAACAGAACGAACACGCCCGAGAGCTGCTGCGGAAGTTAGCTCCCGAGCTGGGTGACGATCTGGCTTCGGCGATTTTTAACGCGGATCAATCGAAGGAACAAGGGATATCGGAACAACGCGAGCGCGTGGCCGCCTTGAAGAGGAAGCTGGAAGGATTGAAATCGGCCGATGCGCGGACGCTGGCTTCGATTGCGGACATGCTGGTAAAGAAGAGCGTGTGGATCGTGGGCGGCGATGGCTGGGCTTATGACATCGGGTATGGCGGGCTTGACCATGTGCTGGCGTCGGGACGCAACGTCAACATTTTGGTGCTCGATACGGAGGTTTATTCAAATACCGGCGGGCAGATGTCGAAGTCGACGCCCAAGGGCGCCGTGGCGAAGTTCGCGGCGGGCGGCAAGGCGATGGCGAAGAAAGACCTGGCGATGCTCGCGACGACATACGGCAATGTCTATGTGGCGCGGGTGGCGATGGGCGCGGGCGACATGCATACGCTCAAGGCATTTCTCGAAGCCGAGGCCTACAACGGGCCATCGCTAATCATCGCGTACAGCCATTGCATCGCGCACGGCTACGACATGGTGCATGGGCTCGAACAACAGAAGAACGCAGTGGCCTGCGGGCACTGGCCGCTGTTCCGGTTTAATCCCCAGCTAGTGGAGATCGGAAAGAATCCTTTCCAGCTGGACTCGAAGCCGCCAACGCTGCCGCTCGACAAGTACATCTACAACGAGACGCGTTATTCCATGCTGCGGCACAGCAATCCGCAGGCGGCGCAAAAGTTGTTGGAAGAAGCGCAGGGCGATGTAAAAGCGCGCTGGAAACTGTACGAGGCACGCGCCGCTCAGAACGGCGATGCGAAACCCGCGACGGACAATCAGCCGGTGAAGGAGACGCCCCATGCCTGATCTTTCGACTAGTTATCTGGGCCTGAAGCTGCGGAACCCGCTGGTAGCCTCATCGAGCCCGCTCTGCAAGAACATCGACAACATCTGCCGGCTGGAGGATGCGGGGGCGAGCGCCGTGGTGCTGCACTCGCTGTTCGAGGAGCAGATCAACCTGGAATCGTTCGAGCTCGATCGCTGGCTCGAACCGAACGAAGGATTTGTCGAAGCGCAGTCTTACCTGCCGGATCTGACGTCGTACAACATCGGACCGGAGGGTTATGTCGAGCACATCGCCAGCGCGAAGAAGTCGGTGCGGATTCCGGTGATCGGCAGCCTTAACGGCGTTTCCTCGGGCGGCTGGATCCGTTACGCGCGGCTGATCGAGCAGGCGGGCGCGGACGCGCTAGAACTGAACATTTACTACCTGCCGACCAATCTGAACATGACCGGCGCGCAAGTGGAGATGATGCACACGGAGCTGGTAGAGGAAGTGAAGGCGAGTATCCGGATTCCGGTGGCGGTGAAACTGGGGCCGTATTTTAGCGCCACGCCGAACATGATGGTGAAACTGGATAACGCGGGCGTGAATGGACTGGTGTTGTTCAATCGTTTCTACCAGCCGGATTTCGATCTGGAGAATCTGGAAGTCGTTCCAAACCTGGCGCTGAGCAACTCGTCGGAACTGCTGATGCGGCTGCACTGGGTGGCCATACTGTACGGCCAGGTGAAGGCGGACATGGCGATTACGGGCGGGGTTCACACAGCAGAGGACATAGTGAAGTCGATGATGGCGGGCGCAAGGGTCTCGATGATGACCTCGGCGCTACTGCGCCACGGCATTCCCTACCTTGGCGAAGTGGAGAAGAACCTCGTGGAATGGCTGGACGAGCACGAGTACGAATCGATTGCCGAGATGCAGGGCAGCATGAGCCGGCGTGCGGTGGCCGATCCGGAAGCGTTCGAGCGCGCCAATTACATGCGCGTGCTGAGCAGCTACGTCTAGAGATTTGTAGCCGTTGGATACATCGATGTACCTTCCGGCTACATTCGTCACTTGATCTACTTAGACTACGCAGTTAAGAAAAGCGCATTTTGATTGGCACCGGAGTTGCTGCGAAGACTCCGAAAGGCTGACAATATGCGCTCTTTCGCTTTTGCGCTGCTGCTAGCGGCGGTTTGCGCACAGGCGCAGCCGGGCTGCCCAGCGGTCAACTTCCAAAGCGCGGTTTCGGCGACGTTGCCATCGAGCGATACGAGCCGAACGATCGTGTTGAGACAGAGGGACGGATCGTACACTGCGTACGAGATGGCGACTCAGTCGCCATACCGTATCATCCGGACGATTCCGAATTACCAGAGACAATTGACGGCTTGCCTGCCGAGCCATTCGTCATTAACTCCGCTGCCGGCACCGCCGAGCGTGGGTAGCGGGCCGGGCGCGGTGGGACCGACGCAAGGATTTGTGCGGTTGAGCTCAGGCAATTATTTGGCGTTGATGGAAGAAACGACAGGTAAGGCATCAGCGACCAATGTTGTTCTATTCGACCCGCAACTCAACGTCATTTCGCAGGCCCCATTGCCGATCGACATCGGCGGGGTGGGCATTTTTGCGGACGTTAACGGAGACGGGAAGCTAGATATTCTTGCGACCACGGGAACATATAACGGCAAGGAGATTGAGGCGACTATAGCCATTCACGTGCTACTGGGAGATGGAGGTGTGAATTTTCATGCTGGCGCCAGTTTTCCACTTTCCGGTAACACCTCCGGCTTTATCGCCGCAGTGGCGGACCTGAATGGCGACCACCACCTAGATCTTATTGCCGTCGGCATGTCGCCGCTCAATTCGGGAGGCAAGATTTCGGTATTTCTCGGGAACGGCGACGGGACATTTCAGAGCGAGAACGTCGTTTATTCTTCGGTAAATACTCCGGAGGGAATCGCCATTGCCGATTTCAATGGCGACGGAAAACCGGATTTGGCGTATAGCTATGTCGACACCACCATCGTTCCTCCATTTGAGGCGAAGCTGGACGTAGCGCTTGGAAAGGGAGACGGCACGTTCGGGAGTCCGACTTCGTATCTCATCGCCCAAGCCCAATCGCTGGCGGTTGGAGATATGGATGGGGACGGGTTTCCGGATATTGTCAGCAGCGGCATCTCCATTCTGTATGGCGATGGGACGGGGGCATTTCCGCGCCGGCTGGATTACATGGACCCAGCGAGTGGCCCGGTGGTTCTGACTGATTTGGATGGCGACGGCCGGATGGATGTGGTCATCGGAGGCGGCAACGCCTGGGCGCTTTCCGGCGCAGCAACGGCTTCGCCACCCGGCTCGATATCCGTTCTTTTCGGCTGGGAGAATGGAACATTCTTCGGGCCGAAGGTGAGCCTAACGGGAGTGAATCTCTCGACGACAGGCGGCCGGGCGGTGCCGTTGGCGAGCGCCGATTTCAACGGCGACGGGATTCCCGACGTTGTGACGGAGAACACCAAGGGAATTGATGTGCTTTCGGGCGACGGTAACGGCGGATTCAGCTCCATCTATCACTATGACCTTGGAGCGCCCGGCTTCCCCAGCCCAACGAATATCGTGATCGGCGATTTCAATCACGACGGCAAAACCGATTTTGCGTTGGAATTCGAAACCGCCGCCGGTTCGGGGACTGTCGGCGTCTTTCTCGGTAACGGTGACGGGACGTTTCAAGGGCCTCTCAATACGGTGGTGCCGCCGGGGGGGGCCGCTTTGGTGGCGGGGGATTTCAACGGCGACGGGAAACTGGATCTTGCCTTGTTGACGAGCTCGGCTGAAGGAATTGTGGATGGAAGAAACGATACGAAGGATGCGGTCGTGATCTTGCCGGGCAGGGGTGACGGGACGTTTGCGTCAACGGTCACGTATCAAGTGGGGCCGTCCGCGGACACGATGGTTGCGGGCGATTTCAACGGCGACGGAAAACTGGACCTGGCGGTCGTCAATGCGAGCGGCGGGAGTAATGATGCTTCCTCGACCATCGGGCTTCTCCTCGGACAAGGAGACGGCACGTTCACCGCTGGAACAAGCATCGCACTTGCGAACCTGGAGAGTGTCGCGGTGGGAGACTTCAACGGAGACGGGAGGGTGGATCTGGCGGCTTTAACCAACAGCGGCGTGGCGATTTTACCGGGCCACGGTGACGGCACGTTTGGAACGCCGAAGGTTTTCCAGGCATCCGGCGGTAACTGGATCGTGGTTGCGGATCTCAATGGCGACAAGATTCCGGACCTGCTGGATGGCGCAAGCTATCTGCTCGGCAATGGGGACGGCACGTTCCAGGCACCAGTTTCCTTTCCTGATCCGTATGATTATTTCACGCCGCCCGTGGCGGTGGATCTGAACCTCGACGGGAAGGTGGACGTCGTTGGCGCTTTTCCGATCGGCGTAGTGAGTCTTCTCAACATTTCCCAGCCGCAGGCGGCGGTGACGGTGGTATCGGCGGCGAGCTTTGCGATTGCGCCGGTGGCGCCGGACTCGTTGGCAGCCGCTTTCGGGAAGAACCTGGCGTCGAGCACAGTGGTTGCGCCCGCGGAAGAGCCGTTCCCGACGACCTTGGGTGACACGACGATCCGCGTGCAGGATGCGGCTGGCACGACCCGGCCGGCTGAGCTGCTCTATGTTTCTACCGGCCAAGTCAACTTCGTGGTTCCCGCGGGAACGAGCAGCGGGACGGCGACGGTAACGGTTACCAGCCAACAACCGTTCTCGAACGCGATTCTGGCGCAGACGGCACAAGTGCAGGTAGCACCCGTAGAGCCGGCGATGTTCATGCTGAACACGAACGCGCTCGCGGCGGCTTACGTTACGCTCACAGCGCCGGGGCAACCGCCGGTGTACGAGCCCGTGTTCACGCTGGAGAACGACATCCCGGTAGCAGCGCCCGTCAGCTTGGGGACGGCGAGTCAACAGGCTTCACTCACGCTCTATGGAACCGGGCTGCGCAACGCGGTGGCCGGTGGAGTAACGGTGGAGATACAAGGCTCGAATGTGCCGGTGACGTCGGCTGGACCGGCGAACGGGATCGACGGTTTGGATCAGGTCACGGTCACGCTGCCCCAGACGCTGGCCGGGAGTGGCAGCGTGAATATTGTGGTGACAGCGGCCGGCATGACGGCGAACACGGTGCAGGTGACGATCCAATAGGATTCGTGCGGGCGTGAACCCGCGAGTTTTAGAATAAAAAGTCGCGGGTGCTTGCGCGGCCCGCCGACTATGACCCGTAGGGAATTACTGCTGCTGCCCGCTGC
>Ga0335069_10001396_pt1 | contig 39113 bp, 27 predicted proteins | sample Lox_Sample_11_FD_206714 | JGI IMG/M metagenome (GOLD analysis project Ga0335069, IMG submission 206714) | Soil microbial communities from Loxahatchee National Wildlife Refuge, Florida, United States - Lox_Sample_1.1 | ecosystem: Environmental > Terrestrial > Soil > Wetlands | place: USA...
CTGGAGGGCAAGATCCGGGTGGCGGGTCACCGGCGGGCCGACGACGGGATCGAGCCCCGGCACTTCGTCCGCATGGAGCGCATCTACGGCAGCTTCTCCCGGGACTTTCCCGTTCCCGTCTCCATCGACCCCGGCCTCATCAAGGCCTCGCTGCGCGCCGGCGTCCTGCGCGTCGTCGCGCCGAAGGCGGACCGCGGGCAGCCGATCCCGGTCGACACGAGGAAGGCGCGATGAAGGGGCGGGGCCGCGGGGCCGGCGGGGTGTTCCGCATCGGTGCGATCGCGGAGCGCTTCGGCATCCATCCGCAGACCCTGCGCATGTACGAGCGGGAAGGGCTTCTGCGGCCGGCTCGCACCGAGGGCAACACGCGCCTCTACGACGCCGACACGATCGAGCGCCTGGAGATCATCCTGACCCTGACCCGGCACCTGGGCGTCAATCTCGCCGGGGTCGAGGTGATCCTCCACATGAAGCAGCGGATGGAGAAGATGCACGGCGAGGTCCAGGAGATGCTCGAGGTCTTCCGGACCGAGCTCGAATCCAGCCGGCCGGACGCCGGCAACCGGAGCGTCGCCCTGGCGAGGATCCCGGGCCGCCGCTACGCCGACAAAGCCTGAGAAAGGCCCCGCCGCGGCCCCGCCCGCCCTTTCGCTGCCCGTGCCCCCCGTCTCCCGCCTCCTGCTATAGAATCCCGGCTTCTTAACGAACGTTCGGAGGGTTTTGTGAAGAAGCTTCTGTTCGCAGTCGCCGGGCTCGCCTTTGCGGCGTCCGCGCTGGCGCAGCTCTCGAAGGACAAGGACTGGGACAAGAGCCCGGAGGCGTACTTCCTGACGCCGGCCGAGCGCGCCGAGTGGAAGAACCTGAAGACGGACGACGAGGCCGACAAGTTCATCGCGGTCTACTACGCCAGGCGCGGCGGCGACGCCTTCAAGCAGGAGATCTCGCGCCGGATCGCGGCCGCCGACCAGCAGTTCAAGATGCAGCGCTACAAGAGGGGAGCCGACTCGGTCCGCGGCCGACTCCTGATCGTTCTCGGCACGCCCTCGAAGGTTTCCCAGTCGCGCGCCCAGGAAGGGCCGGCCGTCGACACGGGCACGATCCTGAGCGTCGACGCGCGGTCCAACGTCGCCGCGTCTTCCGCGATCCAGTATGCGTGGACCTATGCGCCGGACAAGTTCCCGGCCGCCTTCGGCCTCGGAGAGGTCAAGGCTCAGATCACGGTCGATCCGGCCCAGGGCAAGGACACCCTCGACAACTCGACCGAGGTCGAAAAGGCGATGGCGATCCTGGCCGAGAAGTCGATCGTGAACCCGAACGCCACGGCCGCCGCGCCGGCCGCCGGTGCGAAGGCGCCAGCCGGCGCTGCCGCGCCTCCCGCCGCGCCCGCGGCGGCTGCCGCGCCGCCCCCGATGCCGCTGCCGGCCGCCGTGAAGTCGGCGCTCGAAGGCGTGGCGGGGAAGTCGACCGGCGATGCCGGCTTCTGGTCCGGCACCTTCCACTCGGCCACCGGCGACCCCTTCCTGGCGCTCCAGTTCTACCTGCCCACGAACAAGCCGGCCTTCTCCGCGGCCGGGCCGCTGAAGTTCGGCGGGCTCATCACGGATGACTCGGGCAAGGAAGTCGACTCCTTCTGGGAAGACGCGAACTTCGCCGAGATCACCGAGGGCCAGCGCAAGGACAAGGTGTTCGACCGCTCGGTCACGTTGCAGCCGGGCAGCTACAAGGGAACCTTCGGCCTCTTCGCCGGCGAGGGACAGCCGCCGGTGGCCTCGGCGTCGGTGGCCTTCAAGCTCGAGCCGAAGTCCACGGACTTCACGGTCTCGCCGCTGATTCTGTCGAGCGGCCTCGTGCCGCTGACCAAGCGGCCGGGCCCCACCGACCCGTTCGTGTTCGGCACGGACAAGCCGATCAAGGTCGATCCCAAGGGCGACCACACGTTCATGAAGACGGACAGCCTCTGGTATTTCTACAGCGTCGAGAATCCCGTTCTGCCGGCGCCCGCCGCCGACGCCGCACCGGCGCCCGCCGCCACGCCGGCTCCCGGCGCTCCCGCGGCCGCTCCGGCTGCCGCCGACGCGCCGAAGCCGCGCGTCATGACGAAGATCAACGTGCAACGCGACGGCCAGGATGCCTTCGCGCCGTTTACGGGGCCGGCCGAGCTCGTGGCGACGTCCACCGGCGTCTACAGCGCGGGCAACGAGATCCCGCTCGCCTCCTTCGAGCCCGGCTACTACACGTTCATCATCACCGTTTGGGACATGAACACGAAGGGCGCGTCGCGGAAGATGATCGAGCGCAAGGAGGACTTCGTCGTCCTCATGCCCGACGGATCATTGCCGCCGAAGGCTGCCCCGAAGCCGGCCGCCGCTCCGAAAAAGAAGCCCGCCTAGATCCTCTCCTCGAATCGCGCCGAGACTCAGCGGCCCGGCTCCCGAGAGGAGCCGGGCCGTTTTGCTTCGAGTGGTCGGCGATCGAAGCGGGCGGGGGAATACCCGAGGACCACGGCTACGTCGGGAGAGGGAACCGGAACGACGTTCCCTCTCCCGTCGGTCGCGCGGCGACCGCTCGGAGTCCGCGCCTACTCGACGTGCACGTTCGTCCGCGCCGTGCCCATCCGGCCGCTCGAGGAGTCGCGCACGTTGACCACGATGCGGTAGTTGCCCTTCTTCGTCTGGAGCTGCGCGGTGTAGCGAAGCATCGCCCCGGCCTTGGCTTTGCCCGCGGGAATGGCGAAGCTCGTCGTCTGCCGGGAGAGGTCGCTCGCGTTGCCCTTGTCGTCCACCGAGCCGATGTAGAACTCGGCGTTGGCGACTTCCTTGTCGCCCTGCGGGACGAAGGTCAGGGCGTCGGCCGGCACGAGCACGGTCAGCGGCAGGACGTAGTACTTCTTGTCGAGGGTGGCCGGCGCCAGCTCGATCTTCGCCGGGATCGCGTTGTAGGAAAGGTCGGTCTCCATCGTCGCCCGGGCGCGCGTTTCGACGCGCTGCGCCTCGGAGAGCGGCTCGAAGCCCTTCCGCGCGCGGACGGTCACGCCCGGCCGGTTCACCGTCACATCGACCTTCTGGTAGCCGGTCAGGCCGAGCTTCGAGAGCGTCACGCCGAGCGTGTAGTAGGTGGAGACCTGCTGGTAGATCCGGGAAAGGCCGCCCTGGAAGTCGTTGGTGTTCATGAGCGCGACGCCGCCCGTCTCCGTCGCCATCTGCTGCATGCCGTTCTGCCGGTCCTGACGGGCCTGGAACGTCAGGTTCGGCCGCTGCTCGATCGCGAGGACGTTCGTCGACGGCGATCCTTCGGACGCGGGCGTGCCCTCCGCCGTCAGCCCGGTCGCGTCGACCGTGTAGAAGGTGATCTGGTCGGCGTTGGCCTTCTGGATCATCGCCGTCAGGCGCGTCGGCACGTCGCGGACGTTCAGGTTGACGAGCCCGGAGGACGTGATGCTGCCGCCGGCGTACTGGGCCATGACCCAGCCCGGCTGGTACTCGAAGCCCCCCGAGATGTAGAGGAACGCCTTCTTCCCGGAAAGAGGCGTCAGCGTGACGAGCTCCGCCTGCATGCTCTGGATCAGGTTCTCGATCTCCATGCCGACCTCGGAGCCGTATTGCCGGGCCAGCTGCAGGCGCGAGGAGACGCCGCGGCGGTTCAGGCCGATGCTGTCGATCTGGGCGAGGGTCTGCGTCTGCATCTGGAGGCGCGACATGCCGACGCCCTGGCGCTCGAGGTCGGTCAGCGCGGTGAGCACGACCTCCTTGCTCGTCGTCCAGTCGACGAGCACCGCCGGCAGACGGTTGAAGACCACGACGCGCATGGCGTCGTTCGGCCCGAGACGGCCGGCGAGGTCGCGGATCGCGTTCAGGCTGTAGTTGCGCAGCCCGGGCGGCAGATAGCCGAGGTCGACGAAAACGAGAAAGTTGCGCGGCACGTAGGCTTCCTCGCCCTTCTTGTAGATCTCGAGGACCCGCTCCGCCGGCGCCGTGGCGATGTCGGGGGCGTGGATCGTGCCGTCGTTGACGAGGGTGAAGTAGTCGATGGCCACGGGCTTGCCGCCGATCTTGAGCGTGAAGTCCTCGCGCTTCAGGTCGGTGACCGGGTTGCCTTTCGCGTCCGTGACGTCGACGTCGAGGTTCAGCACCCGCACCTCGACGCTTTCGGAGAACTGCGGCAGCCGGGCCGGAGGCGGCTGCTGGGCGAAGACCGTCGCGGCGGTCAGCGACAGGGCAGCGGCCATTCTGGTGGATCGCATCTGTCTCGGTCCTTTCTCGGTCCGGGCCGGATTCGCTCCCCCGGAGACGATCCGGACAACGCGGGCCGGGCGCGCCGGAATTCCGGAAGTGTCCTCATTTTAGGAAAATCCTTAAGAGGAGCCCGGACGCGGGGGAAGGAGCTATTCGCGGGCGGCGCCGACGGTTTCGAGGCCGAGATAGTCGAAGAGCATGTTGACCTCGGCCGTCAGCTCGTCGGCCTCGAGGTCCTCGCCGGACTCGACCGGAAGACTCCCGATCGCGCAGGCGGGCACGGCCGATCGGGCCAGGCGCACCACGGCGGCGGACGCGCTCGGGTCGGTGCCGTCGTCGGACAGGACGGCCTCGAAGTCGCGGGGCAGGCCCCAGATCTCGGCGCGGGCGCGCCCGACGGCGGGCCGGTAGGTTTCGAGGACGGAGCCGCGGAAGGGCCCGGCCGGCAGGTTCATTTCGCGCACGATCTCGAAGAGGTCGGCATAGCCGATGCAATGGAGCAGGCCGAGCGTGTAGCCGCGCTCGCGCGTGACGCCGTAGCGCTCCGCGTACCGTCCGGCCGCGACCGCCGCCGCGAGGCTCGCGCGCCGCACCGCCCGGGCCGCCGGATCGCCGGCGGGAACCGCCGGAAAGTCGGGGGAGGAGAGCCGGTCGATCAGGACGGTCGCCGCCCGCGGCCCGATGCGGTCGAGCGCGTCGGGGACCGTGCCGACGGAGTTTTCGCGGTCGACGGACAGGGAGTTGGCGAGGATGAGGAGGTCCAGGGTCAGGTACTGGTCGAGCGCCGCGATGGGTACGATCGCCGCCGGGTCGAGCGGCGGCTTGCGTTTGAGCAGCTCGAGCAGCAGCTGCGCCGTGTCCGAGTGGACGGGCCGCATCAGGTAGTTCTTGATCAGCCGGTCGCGCAGCCGGCGGGCGAATTCGCGGAAGCGCGCGGCGTGGCCGCGGGTCTCGAGCGGGTCGAGGGTCGTGCCCATGCGCTCGGCCGACTCCCAGAAGTGCTCCTCGATTCCCTCCGGCAGGAACGGCAGCACCCACGCATCGGCCGCTTCCCAGGTCTCGCGCCGCTCCTTGCGCGAGAGCCGGTGCGTGTCGTCGAGCTGCTTGACGCCCTGGAAGGCCAGCGCCTGGCCGCGCAGCGTCAGGCCGATTCGCAGGATCGGCTGCACACGGTACGTCGGGTCGTATTCGAAGTTGGCCTCCCGCCACTCGAAGATCTCGAAGAGGAGCTTGCGCGCGAGCTCCTCGACGCGGAGCGACAGCCCGTCGAGCGTGTCGTGGTTCATGTCGAGGATCAGGCGGGTGAGGTTCTCCTGCGTCGTCATGTTCCGGGCCAGGAGCTCGTAGAGCGTGGCCGCCGGAAGGGCGCCGCTGCGGAGCAGGTGCACGCCGAGGCGATGGCGGGGCAGCGACCCGGAGACGTAGACGATCTCGCCTTCTTTCCAGTCGAGCGTGCGCCGGTCATGGCCGCGCGTCACCGTCAACCGCCCCGAGCGGCGGTTCAACTCCATCCATTGGAGAAGGTCCGCGAGGCCGAAGACCTCGAGTCTTCCCCGGAAGTGCTCGGTCATGAAGGCTTTCGGCCTCAATTTTAGCACTCCGCCGGCCGGCCGCTGGCCCGGCCCCGTGACAGAATCCCGCGCGTGAAACCGCCCCGGCGCGAGGAAAAACGCCCGAATCTCCCGGCGGAGACGAGCTCCGGCATCCCGGTCGAGCCGTTCTACGGGTCCCCGCCGCCGGGCGAGTTTCCCTTCACGCGGGGCGTTTCGGCGGAGGGTTACCGGTCGCGCTTCTGGACCATGCGCCAGTACGCGGGGTTCGGCTCGGCCCGCGAGTCCAACGCTCGCTATCGCTACCTCCTGGGGCAGGGCCAGACCGGTCTCTCGGTCGCCTTCGACCTGCCGACGCAGATGGGCTACGACTCGGACGACCCCCTGGCGCGGGGCGAGGTCGGGAAGGTCGGCGTGGCGATCGCGACCCTGGAGGACATGCGCGTGCTGACCGACGGCCTGCCCCTCGACCAGGTTTCGATCTCGATGACCATCAACGCGACCGCGGCCGTCCTGATGGCGTTCTACCTCGCGGTCGCCCGCGAGCGCGGCATCCGCTGGGACGCGCTCTCGGGAACGGTGCAGAACGACCTGCTCAAGGAGTACGTGGCTCGCGGCACCTACATCTTCCCGCCGCGGCAGTCCTTGAAGATCACGACCGACCTCTTCGCGTTCTGCGGTGAGGAAGTCCCGCGCTGGAACACGATCTCGATCTCCGGGTACCACATCCGGGAGGCCGGCTCGACCGCCGTCCAGGAGGTCGCCTTCACGCTGTCGAACGCGATCGCGTACGTCGAGGCGGCGCTCGCCCGAGGACTCGCGATCGACGAGTTCGCGCCGCGCCTCTCGTTTTTCTTCAACGCCCACGCGAACTTCTTCGAGGAGATCGCCAAGTTCCGCGCCGCGCGGGCGCTCTGGGCCGAGATCGCCCGCGACCGCTTCGGCGCGAAGGACCCGAAGTCCTGGCGCCTGCGCTTTCACACGCAGACGGCGGGTTCGACCCTGACCGCGCAGCAGCCCGACGTCAACGTCGTGCGCGTGGCCCTGCAGGCGCTCTCGGCCGTCCTCGGGGGCACGCAGTCGCTCCACACCAACGCCCGGGACGAGGCCCTCGCGCTGCCGACCGAGGCGTCGGCGCGCCTGGCGCTGCGCACGCAGCAGGTCATCGCCAACGAGAGCGGCGCGGCCGACGTCGTCGATCCGCTCGGCGGCTCGTACCTCGTCGAGGCCTGGACCGGGGAAATCCGCGAGCGGGCCCGCGCGCTGATCGCGAAGGTGGATGCGCTCGGCGGCGCCGTATCGGCGATCGAGCAGGGGTTCTTCCAGAAGGAGATCGAAGACGCGTCGTATCGCGCGCAGCGCGAGATCGAGGAGGGCAAACGCGTCGTCGTCGGCGTCAACGCCTACCGGGACGTCAACGAAGCGGCGGTGCCGATCCTGTCGGTCGATCCGCGCCTCGAGTCCGAGCAGGTCGCGCGCCTGAAGGCGTTTCGCGCGTCGCGCGACGCGGCGAAGACGGCCGCGGGCCTCGAGCGGGTGCGCCGGGACGCTTCGGAGGATCGCAACGTGATGCCGGCGCTGATCGAGGCGGTCTCGGCCGGGGCGACGCTCGGCGACATCGTGGCCGAGCTGAAGGCTCTTTACGGCGAGCACCGGCCAGGAAACTGACTGAAGCCCGGCTTAAGTTTCGTTATCTGAGTCGCTTGCGCGTGTGGAAAAGAGTCTGCCGCCTGTTTCACGACTCGGGCCGTCTGCACAAGCGCATGGGCATCGCCGCTAAAGTGCTGAGGGGAAGAGGCTTTCTCGATCGCACAAAGGATGGTGCAATCCGCTCCCCGAGGTGGGCTTTTCGCCATTTTTTGGGGCTTTCCGCAGGGATTTTGACAGGCTTTTCCACCGGATCTTCGGAAAACTGATTTTCTCCAAGCGGGGCCGAACTTCCCGCCCTCTACACCCCGATTTTCGGGCACAGCGAGTGGACCGGGCACTCGTCGCAAAGAGGCTTCCGGGCGGCGCAGATCTGCCGTCCGTGGGCGATCAGCAGATGCGCGCCCATCGTGCGGCGCCCTTTCGGCACGAGCGCGTTCAGGTCTTCCTCGACTTTGACGGGATCTGTCTGTCGGGTAAACCCGAGCCGTCTGGAAAGACGCCCGACGTGGGTGTCGACGACGAACCCCTCGTCCTTGCCGAACGCATTGCCGAGCACGACGTTGGCCGTCTTGCGCCCGACGCCGGGCAGGCGCACGAGCTCGTCCATGGTGTCGGGCACGCGGCCGCCGTGTTCGGCCGCGATCGCGGCGCCGGCGGCGCGGATCGACTTCGCCTTGGAGTTGAAGAAGCCGGTCGAGCGGATCTCCCTCTCGAGAACGCCCCTCGGCGAGCGGGCGTAGTCGGCCGCGGTCCTGTACTTCGCGAACAGATGCGGCGTGACCCTGTTGACGCGGGCGTCGGTGCACTGGGCCGAGAGGATCGTCGCGACGAGGAGCTCGAGCGGCGTCCGGTGATCGAGCGCGCACTTCGCTTCGGGGTAGGCCTTCGTGAGGCGGCGCAGGACCGCCGCCGCGCGCTTCTTCTTCGCGTCGAAGGTCTCCCGCGGCTTCTTCGCCATCGGGCGGCATTCTAGACGCTAGACTCGTCGCGATGCGCCTGCTGGCCGCCGCCCTCTTCGCCCTGTTCGCCGCGGCGAGGCTCCCGGCCGTCACCCTGACGATCCTCCACACGTCGGATCTCCACGGCCATGTCCACCCGGAGGACGAGCTGGCCGCGGCGGACCTCGGCGAGGGGCTCGCGCGGGTGGCGGCCGTCGTGCGGTCGGCGCGGGCGGAGGGAGGGCCCTTGCTCGTGCTCGACTCCGGAGACACGATCGAGGGCGCCCCGGCGCAGGCACTCGTCTTCGCGGGGCGCCTGGACGGCGGCGACGGGAGCGACCCGATCGTCCGCGCGATGAACCTCGTGGGCTACGACGCGATGGCCGTCGGCAATCACGAATTCGACTTCGGCAGGGCCCGGCTGGAGGAGTCGCGGCGGCAGGCGCGCTTCCCGTTTCTCTCGGCGAACACCCTCGGACCCGACGGCGAGCCGGCGTTTCCGCCGTACGTCGTGCGCGAGATCGGCGGCGTGCGCATCGGCATCCTCGGCCTCGTGACGCCGCACGTGGCGAACTGGGAGAGCCCGGCGCTGCTCGGCGGCCTGCGCTTTGGCGACTCCGTCGAGGCCGCGCGGCGCTGGGTGCCGGTCCTGCGCGGGCGCGAGCGGTGCGCGTTCGTCGTCGTCCTCGCCCACGAGAGCTTCGAGCGGGACCCGCGCACCGGGGCCGAACGGCGCGGCGGGGGCGAGAACCAGGCCTGGGCCCTGGCCACGAAGGTCTCCGGGATCGACCTGCTCCTGTCGGGCCACGAGCATGCCGTGATTTCGCCCCGCAAGCTCGGCGGGGCGTGGGTTTCCCAGCCCGGCCGTTTCGGAAACACGGTGACGCGCTTCGACGTGGCGTTCGAGAAATCCGGCGACGGCTGGGTGGTCGCGTCGGTCGCCGGCCGGAACATCCAGACGAAGCGTTTTGCGCCGGACCCGGAAGTCGTCGCGGCGGTGGCGCCCGAGCACGACGCGACGATGCGTGCCCTCGCCGAAGAGCTCGCGGTGCTCGAGGCGCCCGTCTCCGCGGCCGGAGCGCGGCGGCGCGACACGGCGCTGCTCGACTGGCTCCAGGCCGTGCAGCTCCGCGAGGGGAAGGCGAGCCTGTCGTTCGCGTCCCTCCTGCCGGCCCGGCTGACCGACTGGCCGGCCGGGCCGTTGACGCTTCGCCAGGTCTGGGCCTTCTATCCGTACGAGAACGGGCTCGTCACCGTCGAAGCCACGGGGCGGCAGATTCGCGCGGCGCTCGAGCGGTCGGCGGGCTGCGTCGCCCGTCCGAGCGAGCTCTCCCGCAACTGCGACGCGCTCGAGGGCGCGGAGTACGTCCTCGACCTGTCGAGACCCGAGGGGCGCCGCGTCGCGAGTCTTTCCCGCGACGGCCGCGAGATCGGCGACGACGAGCGTCTTCTCGTCGCCGTCAACTCCTACCGGGCCTCGGGAGGCGGCGGCTATCCGATGTGGAAGGCCGCGCGCCGGGTCTCCGAGACGGGCAACGTGCGCGACCTGCTCGCTGCCGACGCGCGCGCGCGCAAGCGCCTGCGGCTCGAGGCCGACGGCAACTGGAAGGTCGTGGGTGCGCCGTGAAGCCGGGCGAAAGGCCGGCGTCCGTCGAGCGCATGCCCGTGATCTTCGCGGCGCACGGCGCCCCGATCCTGCTCGACGACGAGGTCTGGATGGGAGAGCTCGCGGCCTGGGCGCGGGCGTTGCCGCGCCCCGCGAGCATCTTGATGGTCTCGGCGCACTGGGAGGAGCGGCCGACGACCCTGGGCGCGACGCGGCCGGCGTCCCTCGTCTACGATTTCTCCGGGTTTCCGGAGAAGTACTACCGGACGCGGTACCCGGCGCCGGGAGCCCCGGACCTCGCGGCCCGCGTTCGAGAGCTCCTCGGGGCGGAGCGGCTCGCGGTCGCCGAGGATCCGGACCGAGGCCTCGACCACGGCGCCTACGTGCCGCTCGTCGCCATGTACCCGGAGGCCGACGTTCCGGTTCTTCAGGTCTCGATGCCAGGCCTCGACGCGACGGCGCTCTTCGCGCTCGGCCGGACGCTCGCGCCGCTGCGCGAGGAGGGCGTTCTGATTTTCGGGAGTGGATTCCTGACGCACAACATGGCCTGGGCATTTCGCCCGGGCACGCCGGGGTGGGCGCGCGAGTTCGACGACTGGGCGGCCCGAGCCCTGGAGCGTGGCGAGGAGGACGCGCTCGTGGACTTCCGGAGCCGCGCTCCGTCGGCGCGGCTCGCCCTGCCCACCTGGGAGCACTACGCGCCGGTGCTCGTCGCCGCCGGGGCTGCGGCGGAGGCGGGAGCGCGCGCCTCGTTCCCGATCACCGGCTGGTGGATGGACGGCGCGTTCACGAAGCGCTCCGTCCAGTTCGACTGAGCCGCGCGAGGTCGAGCCTCATCGTGAAGTCGGAACCGTAGCCCCACGGGTCGCACGGGCGCTCGGCGTGGATGTGGGTGGACGTCGCCGAGCCTCGGGTTGCCGGAGGGGGGCTCGAAGTCGACGGCGAGCTGGCCGCCGCTCACCGTGCCGCTGAGGCGGACCTCGGGGTTCCTCCTGTCCTCCGTTTACGCGCCGGCGCGCAGTGAGACAAACTGCTTTTCCACCAGAGATTCGTCAGGAAAGGAAAAGGTCGTCCGTGGCCCCTGCGTTAAGATCGCACCGCGCTTTTCTTCACGGCGACGCCGCGGCCGGATGGGTGATCGATGAGGGTCCGCTTTGCGGATTGTGTCTTCGACGGGGACACGCGGGAGGTGGTGCGCGAGGGGCGGGTCCGGCCCGTGTCGCCCAAGGCCTTCGCACTGCTCGAGCTGCTGATCGAACGGCGCCCGGGCGCGGTCTCCCGCGACGACATTCACGCGCGCCTCTGGCCGGACGTGCACGTCTCCGACGCCAATCTGGGCAACCTCGTCGTGGAGCTGCGCACCGCCCTCGGCGACGACGCCCGCAAGCCCCGCCTGATCCGCACCGTGCCTCGGTTCGGCTACGCGTTCAAGGCCGATGCAAGGCCGGATCGCGGGCGCGTGGAGACGGGTGAGCGCGCGCCGCGCTTCGCCTATCGGCTGCACTGGGGGCGCCGCGAGATCTCCCTCGATCCCGGCGAGAACCTGATTGGCCGCGATCGGGACGCGGTCGTCTGGGTCGATGACGAATCCGTCTCCCGGCGCCATGCCCGCATCACGGTCGCCGACGACGGCGCCATCATCGAAGATCTCGGTTCCAAGAACGGCACGTACGTCGGAGATCGGCGGATCCGAGACACCGTGGAGCTGAGCGATCGCGACGTCGTGCGGATCGGCCCCGCGACGCTGAAACTGCGCATCTTCAAGCGAACCGGATCGACCCTCTCCACCGTCAAGGAACGTCCCCCGAAGTGACCCTGCCCGCCGGGACGAGGCTGGCTTCGTACGAGATCATCCGGCCGATCGCTTCGGGAGGCATGGGCGAGGTCTACCGGGCGCGAGACACGAAACTCTCGAGAGACGTCGCCCTCAAGGTGCTCCCGGCAGAGCTGTCGCGCGATGCCGATCGCCTGGCTCGCTTCGAGAAGGAGGCCCGCGCCGCGTCCGCGCTGAGCCACCCCAACATCGTCACGATCTACGAGATCGGCACGGCGGACGGCGCCGCGTTCATGGCGATGGAGCTCGTGGAGGGAAGGACGCTGCGCGCGATCCTGGAAGCCGGCCCGATCGGCTGGAAGAAGACGCTGGCGATCGCGGCGCAGGTGGCGGACGGCCTCGCGCGGGCCCACGCCGCCGGCGTGGTGCACCGGGACCTGAAGCCCGAGAACCTGATGGTCACGCGCGACGGGCTCGTCAAGATCCTCGACTTCGGCCTCGCGAAGCTCGTGCGCCGCGGCTTCGACGAGTCCCGCGGCGACGGGAACGCCACCGTGTCGCGGGTCACGGAGGCGGGAACGGTGCTCGGCACCGTCGGATACATGTCTCCCGAGCAGGCGAGCGGAGAGCCCCTCGATTTTCGTTCGGACCAGTTCTCGCTCGGCGCGATCCTCTACGAGATGGTGGCGGGGCGGCGGACCTTCGATCGACCGACCTCCGCGCAGACTCTGGCGGCCATCATCGAGGACGAGCCCGAGCCGCTCGCCGCCGCCGCCCCGAAAACACCCGAGGGCCTCGTCGGGATCGTCGAACGCTGTCTCGCGAAGGATCCCGAGGATCGCTACGGCTCGACCAGGGACCTGGCGCGGGACCTCGCCGCGCTTCGCGATCGGTCGTCCGGCGTGTCGCCGGCCGGGGCGGCCTTGCCGGGTTCGCGCCGCCGGCGAATCTCGCGTGCCGCCGTCGTCGCTTCGGCTCTCGCGATCGCGGCGGCGGTCCTGGTCGCGTTTCTCTCGGGCGAGCGCCTGCAGGCGGGCCGCGATCGGCACGCGCCGCCGCTCCGCCGCACGGTTCTGACTTTCGGCCAGGGCTTCCTGACCGGCGCGCGCTTCACTTCGGACGGAAAGACCGTCGTCTACTCGGCCGCCTGGGACGGACGGCCCAGCGAGATCTACACGACGCGCGTGGGATCGGTCGACTCGCGTGCTCTCGGGATCTCCGATGCCTGGGTCCTCGCGGTGTCGTCGACGGGAGAGATGGCGCTCGCGCTCGGTTGCGATCGCCGCGGCAATCCCTGCCAGGGAACCCTCGCCCGGGCGCCGCTCGCCGGCGGGCCGCCGCGAGAGGTCCTGCACTCGGTCATCGCGGCGGACTGGTCTCCCGACGGACGGGAGCTGGCCGTGTCCCTCTTCGACCGGCTCGAGTATCCGATCGGAATGGTGCTCGCGCGGGCGCAGCCGAACGGCTTCATCAGCTCCGTGCGCGTCTCGCCCGATGGAAAGCTCGTGGCCTTCCTCGATCATCCGCGGCAGGACAGCGACCGGGCCATCGTCACGGTCGTGGATCGGGCGGGCCACAAGCGCGCGGTTTCGACCGAGTGGGCCGGTCTGGGGCATCTCCTCTGGAGCCCGGGGGGCGACGAGGTCTTCTTCGCGCCGCTCGGCCGCCGCGAGACCCGGGGGATGGACCTCTCGGCCCGCACCCGCGCGACGCCGTGGATTCCGGCCCTGGACGACGTCTCGCGCGAGGGGCTGTTCCTCGACACGGGGATGCTCGGGGAGGGCTATCGAGGCGTCGTCCGCGGCCTCGTGCCGAGCGATCCCGGGGAGCGCAACCTCTCGTGGCTCGCGCGCCCGGTCGCTGCCGATCTGTCCATCGACGGCCATCAGTTGCTCCTGTACGACGAGGGCAGCCGGTTCGAGGGCGGCAGCGAGGAGACCTTCAAGACGTTTCTGCGCCCCACGGACGGCTCCGATGCGACGCCGCTCGGCGACGGACGCGCCCTGGCGCTCTCGCCGGACCAGCAGTGGGCGCTGGTGGTCCAGGGCTCGCCGCGACCGCATCTCGCCCTCCTCCCGACCGGCGCCGGCGACCCGGTGCCCCTGGCCGGAGGCGGACTGTTCTACCGGCGAGCCACGTTCTTCCCGGACGGCAAGAGGATCCTCTTCAACGTCCGGGACGAGAAGGGCGACATGCGCTCGTTCGTCCAGGACGTCCCGGGAGGGTCGCCGAAGCCGATCGGCGGCGCGGATCTGTGGGCCACGGTCGTGTCTCCCGACGGGAAGCAGGTTGCGGGCGGCCAGGGCGACGAGGGCCACGTCATCTATGCGGCCGACGGAAGCGGAGGGCCGCGCTCGATCGCGGGGACGAAGTCCCGCGACACCTTCGTTCGCTGGAGCGCCGACGGGCGGACGATCGATCTGTACGGGGTCGACGAGTACCCGATGGCGCTCTATCGTCTCGACCTCGCGACGGGCCGCCGCGAGCGTTGGAAAACGCTTTCGCCTCCTGACTTGACGGGATTCGTGCGATACGGGCCGCGTCTGCGAGGGCCGGGCGTCTGCGTGACGCCCGACGAGAAGTACTACGCCTACACCTACTTCATCGACTCGAGCCGGCTCGTGCTCGTCGACGCGGGCCCGAACTGGTGGAAGTGATGAGCGCTCGCCGCTAGAAAGAGATTCGCACGCCCCCGCGGATCGTGCGGCCGCTCATCGCCTCGATGACGGCATTGAACGAGCCGCCCTCGCCGGTGTTCGGATTGAAGGCGGGTGAATTGGGCAAGTTCATGAGGTCGTAGTCGCCGACGAAGCCGTCACGGGCGAGGACCGTGCGGCTGCCGATCAGGTTGAAGCAGGCGATCGACGGCGTCACGGTGACTCGCGAACCGAAGAGGAAGTCGCGCGTCAGTTGCAGGTCGAGCTGGTAGACGTTCGGCGTGCGATAGGCCGTGGGAGAGCCGATCTGGAGCAGCGGAGCGCTTCCCGCGGTGTCGTTCGTCTCGGCCTGGACGAAGTAGATGATCGGGAAGCCCTGCCGCCCGAAGAAGTTCACGCCCGCCTGGATCCCGAAAGGGAGCCGGACGGCCCCGCTGACGTTGAACTGCCATTTCGCGTTGAGGCAATCCTGAAGGCCCTGCTGGCATTCGATGCCGCCGTCGACGAGCGGGCCGCTGGTATTGACCCCGGGGATCACGTTGTTCGGGTCGATGATGCCGCCGGCGCCCACCTGCTGGCGCGAGTCGTTGTAGGCGAAGGCCACGCGCAGCATCCAGTTGTCGGAGAAGCTCTTGAGAACCTGCAGCTGGAAGCCGCCGTAGGTCTGCGTCGTGTCGGGACGGTTCTGGAGCACGGATCCGTCCGGAACAGGCTTGGTCGTCAGCTCGTAGTAGGGCTCGCTGAACTCGAGGACAAAACCGGTGGCCGGGTCGCGAACCGTTCCCGAGGCGTTGCCCTCGTACGCGTAGCTCGCGCGCGTCGTGCCGATCAGCGGTGAGAACAGCGTGCCCTGCCGCCGCCGGTAGGTGTACGCGAGCGAGGCGGACAAGTCGGGGCTTATCTGTCGGTCGATGCCGACGATGAACTCGTCGGTCGTCGGCGCCTTCAGGCCGGCCGCGAGCGCGTTGACGGGCGTCGCGGAGCCGGGATTGTTCGGGTCCACGTAGGACCACGAGACGAGCTGACCGAGGTTGATCTCGGAGGGTTCGACCCGGCCGTTCCCGTTGGCATCGTTCCAGTTGTAGTACAGCTGGGCGATCCCGGGGAAGGCATTGACGAACGCGACGTCGGTCCCGAGCTCGTCGGCGAATCGGGCGTACGACGCCCGCAGCAGCGTGCGTCGGTCCGCGCCGACGGCCCAGGTCACGCCGATCCGGGGCTCGACCGAGCGCCACGTGATCGGATAGCCGGAGTCGCCGCCGTAGCGCACCGCGGGAAGCAGCTCGGGGAAGGCGGGGTTGGCGGGAACGCTGGACGGGAGGTTACGGGACTGCTGGTAGTCGAACCGGGCGCCGAGGTTCACGGTGAGGTCGGCGAGCTGAATCGTGTCGGAGAGGTACGTGTCGTAGAAGTTGTCTTCGAGCTTGGCGTTCATCGCCCGCGTCACGGCCGCCTGGGCGGGCTGCGGGGCGGCATAGCCGACGAGAGCGTCTCCGGGCCAGGAAGACGCTGACTCGATGTGCGCGTGCCGGTAGCCGAAGCCGAACTTCAACTCGTGCCGCAGCGCTCCGGTGTCGAAAAAGGCGGACGCCGTGATCCCGGCGTCGCGCTGCGGGCGCTCGGTGTACTCGGACGTGTAGCTGTGCTGCCACACGTAGTCCGCGTCGAAGTCCGCCTGCTCGGCGAGGCCTCCCTTGGGAGTCGCGGTCCGGTGAACCGTGACGGACGCGAAACTGAGGGTCGCAAAGAGCTTCTCCGACAGGACCTGGGAGTCCTCGATCTTGTAGGACGCGCCCGGCCAGTGCACGTCCTGGGTCGTCGGTTCCGAGCGCTGCGGGTTGGCACCCCGGCCGTCGACGCTGCGCTGGAAATCGAGAAAGGCGAGTGTCAGCGTGTTCGCCGGCGCGGGCTGCGCCGTGAGCTTGGCGTTGAAGTACCTGTCGGTTTCCTGGCTGCGCGTCGGTTCGCCGCTCGGCAGGAAAAACGTCTGCCCGAGATAGGAATTGGAGGCCGCCGCGCCCCAGATCCACACCCGATCCTTCCAGAGGGGTCCGCCGGCCTCGAGGCCGTAGTCCCACTGGGAGCCGTCGGCGTACAGCGCCCGTGCGGACCCGGCGACCTGGTTGGTGCCGCGCTTGGTCACGAGGTTGACGGTCGCGCCGGGGCTCGGCAACGACGGATCGGAGCCGCCGGTCCATACGCTGATGCTCTCGAGCGAATCGAAGTCGAGGAGTACGGGCGACAAGCCGTCGATCGAGATGCTGGTCCCTTCGAGGCTGAACGTGTTCTGGTTGGCGGGGGCTCCTTTCCCGACGAAGGCCGGCCGCGCAGCGCCGTGGGCATTTCCGGTTTCCACGCTTCCGGTGTCCGTGTTGTCGAGCAGGACGCCCGGTACCTGGCGCAGAATCGCGCCGACGTCGCGCACGGTCGGCACGTCGCGAAGCTCCTGGGCGCCGTAGACGGCGCCCGTGACGACTTCACGGGTGTCGAACGCGGGCGTCTCGCTCCGAACCGTGACCGCCTCTTCGGCCCCGGCGACCGACATGGTCATCTCGACCACCGCACTCCTGCCGAGCTGAACCTCGATTCCGCGTTTCACGGACCGGAGCCCGCTCCGGGAGAGCTCGAGCGCGTAGGAACCCGGGGCGAGGGCGAGGAACCGGAAGTCGCCGTGGGTCCCCGTCGTCGTGGTTCGGGAGGCATCGGGTCCGGCGAGCGTCGCCGTGGCGGCCGCGATCGGCGATCCCTGCTCGTCGAGCGCCGTGCCGTAGACGTTCCCGGTGGGCGAGGGAACCTGAGCTCCGGCCGGCGCCGCGAGCAGCGACGTGATCACCGCCGCGACACAGGCCGGAGCGAATTTCACATTCGACCGGAGAAGTGTTCCGAGTCTGGCACCGGATTCCCGAAGGTGTCAATGAGGAGCATTCGCACGCCGTCGCTCAGCGCGCACAGCGGAAGCCACCGCCGTCGGCGGAGTCCGAGGGTGCGAAGTGGGCGTTGAGCGAGAAGACGCCGGCGCCCGTACCGCCGTTGTAACGCCCTCCCCGCACGAGGGCAGAGGGGAAGTTCGTGCCCGCGCCCTGGTTCTGGGTCGGATTGACGCCGACCATGAAATCGTCGCCGAAGTTGTCCCCGGCGGTCCCGTTCGACGGCGCGAAGGGATCGTTGCTTCCCTCGAACCAGTCGGCGACCCACTCGAGGACGTTCCCGACCATGTCGTAGGCGCCCCAGTTCGAGACGCAGCTCTTGCGGGAACCCGTTGGCGTCAGGCCCGGGGCGAGGTCGTCCGTGTTGCAGGTCGTGACGCCGTCGTCCCCGGGGTCCGGTGTGCCGGCGGCCGCCATCTGCCACTCGGCGCTCGTCGGCAGGCGCTTGCCGACGTTCGCGCAGGCCTGCGCCGCCTGGAACCAGGTGATCTCCGACGAAGGCACCACGCCGGGAACCGAGGCCGCGTAGATGGGATTCGCCCCGGAGCAATCGTTCCCGTTGACGGAGCAGGGATAGTCCGGCCCGTCGACGCCGTACTGGGTCCCTCTCGGCCTCCCGTCGCTCCTCGGGGGCTTCGACCAGACGCTGGACTCGTACCTGTCGATGCAGATCGATCCGACGCGCACCATGTAAGGCGGGCAGCCGATGCCGTCGTGGTCGTTCGCGACGGGCGACTGGGCTCGAAGCGCCGTGGCCGAGATGCCGAGGACCAGGAGAAGGATCGAGGACCGTTGGAGCCGGACGATGCGTTTCATGACGTCTCCCTTCGATCAATCCCGTGTACGCGTCGAAGCCGGCGCGCACAATGCGGATTTCGATCAGGGATCCGTCAGGAACTCGAAAGGGCGAAAGGATCCGCGAGAGGGCGAGGATCCGAACCGGGTCTAGGTGCGGCCGCGCAGGTCTCTGGCGACTTCGCGCGCGGCGTTCGAACCGGGGGCGCCGGTGACGCCGCCGCCCGGGTGCGTGCCGGAGCCGCAGAGGTAGAGGCCGCGCACGGGCGTTCGGTACTGCGCCCAGCCGAGCAGCGGGCGCATCGTGAAGACCTGGTCGAGAGCGACCTCGCCGTGGAAGACCTGGCCGCCGGTCAAGCCGTAGGTCTCCTCGAGGTCCAGCGGCGTGAGGACCTGGCGGTGTGCGATGAGGCTCTTCAGGTTCGGCGCGTAGGCCGAGAGCGTCTCGACGACGGCGTCGCCGAGCGCCTCTTTCTTCGACTTCCAGTCGCCTTCCTTCAGCTTCGTCGGCGCGAACTGGGCGACGACCGACATCACGTGCTTGCCGTTCGGGGCGAGCGTGGGATCCGTGACCGTCGGGATCGTGACGTCGCAGTAGGGCTTCTTCGAGAAGTCGCCGTACTTGGCGTCGTCGTAGGCGCGCTCGAGGTAGTCGACGTCCGGGCCGATGTGGATTCGGCCGGCGAGCGCTCCCGAGGCGCCGTTGCCGGCTCCGGCGAATGCCGGCAGGCCGTTCAACGCCAGGTGGACCTTCGCGACCGAGCCGAACGCGCGGAAGTTGCGCGTCTTCTGGAGGAAGTCGGGGTCGAGGTCGATCGGGTCCACGAGCCCGAGCAACGTGCGCCTGGGGTCGGCGTTGGAGACGACGGCGCGGGCCAGGACCTCTTCGCCGGTCGAGAGGACGACGCCGGCGGCCGCGCCGTCTTTCGTCGCGACGCGCGAGACCGTCGCGCCGGTGCGGACCTCGACGCCGAGGCTCTTCGCGGCCGCGGCGAGCGCCTGCGTCAGGGCGCCCATGCCGCCGCGGACGAGCGTTGCCGGACCGGCGGCGTTGCCGTCGAGGGCGGAGCCCATGATGATCCCGAGACAGGTGCCGGCCGACCACGGGCCCGCGAACGTGCCGTAGATGCCGCGCGCGGCGACGGCGGCGCGGAGAAGCTCGGTCTCGAAGAACTCGGCGACCAGGTCGGCGACGGCCATCGGCCCCCACCGCAGGAGGCGGAAAGCGTCCTTCCGGGGCAGCGCCCGGAACTTGCGGCCGACGCCGAGGAGCTGCCACAGCTCGCCCATCGACGGATCGTCGATCGACGGCGGGGTCATCGTCACGAAGGGCTCGAGGAGCTTGCCGATGCGGCCGAGGCTCTCGTGGAGGCTCGCGTAGCCCTTCGCGTCGTGGGCCGAGAACTTCCCGATCTCCGCGGCGGTCTTCGCGGCGTCGCCGTACAGAGTGATCGAGCGGCCGTCCGGAGACGGCGCGAAGACGCGGACCTCGGTCTCGATGAAGGACAGGCCGTGCCGGTCGAGCGCGAGGTCCCGGGCGACCGACGGCAGGAACGGGCCGGCCGTGTGGAGGACCGACGAGACCTTGAAGCCCGGAGCGAACTCCTCGGTCACGGCGATGCCGCCGACGACGGGGCGCTTTTCGAGGACGACGGTCTTGAAGCCCGCCCTGGCGAGATAACAGGCGGCGACGAGCCCGTTCGGGCCGCCGCCGACGACGACGACGTCTTTCTTCTCGGCCACGCTAGACCTTCCCGCGCTTCCAGTCGGAAAGGAGTTTCTCGGCGGCGTTCTTGCCGTTGGCGCCCATGATGCCGCCGCCCGGGTGCGTCGCCGAGCCGCACATGTAGAGGCTCTTGATCGGCGTCCGGTACTGCGCCCAGCCCGGCGCGGGCCTCAGGAAGAACAGCTGCTCGAGGGACAGTTCGCCCTGGAAGATGTTGCCCTCGGACAGCCCCCACTCCCGCTCGAGGTCGAGCGGCGTGACGACCTGCCGGTGCCTGACGATGCTCTTGATGTTGGGCGCGTGCTCGGCGATGGTGTCGAGCACCGTGTCGCCGAAGGCTTCGCGCTCCTTGTCCCAGTCGCTGTCCTTCAGCTTGTAGGGCGCGTACTGCACGAAGCAGGACATCACGTGCTTGCCCGGGGGGGCGAGCGAGGGGTCCGTCAGCGTCGGGATGACCATGTCGATGTACGGGCGGCGCGAGAACCGGCCGTACTTGGCGTCGTCGTAGGCGCGCTCCATGTACTCGACGGACGGCGAGATCGAGATCGCGCCGCGCAGGTGCGCGCCCGGGCCCGGAATCGCCTTGAAGTCCGGAAGCGCGTCGAGCGCCAGATTGACCTTGCCCGAGGAGCCGCGGAACTTGTAGCGCTTGATGTCTTCGACGAAGTCCTCGGGGAGCTCTTTCTCGCCGATCATCTTCATGAAGGTCAGGCGCGGGTCCACACTCGAGGAGACGACCGTCGCCTCGATTTCGTCGCCGTTCTCGAGGACGACGCCCCGGGCGCGGCCGCCCGAGACCTTGATTTTCGCGATCGGCGTCTTCGTCCGGATCTCGACGCCCGCCTCGCGCGCCGCGTCGCCGATGGCGTTCGAGATCGCCCCGGTGCCGCCGCGGGCGAAGCCCCACGACCGGAAAGCGCCGTCGATCTCGCCCATGTAGTGGTGAAGGAGGACGTAAGCGGTGCCGGGCGAACGCACGCCGAGAAACGTGCCGATGATGCCGGAGGCCGACATGGTGGCCTTCAGCGGATCGGTCTCGAACCACTGGTCGAGGAAATCGACCGCCGACATCGTCATGAGCTGGACCTGGTTGTACTTGTCCTCGGCCGAGAGGCCCTGGAATCGCTTGCCGAGGAAGAGCAGGTCCTGCAGGCCCTTCAGGTTCAGCTTCGTCGGGTCGGGCGGCGTCATGCCGAGGATCGGCTTGACGAACCGGCCCATGTCGGCCATCGCCTTGCCGTACTCGTCGTAGGCGTCCGCGTCGAGCCTGGAGTGGCGGGCGATCTCGCGGCGCGTCTTGCCGTGGTCGTTGACGCGCCAGAGGTAATCGCCGTTCAACATCGGCGTGAACGTGCCGTCGAGCGGCAGGATCTCGAGGCCGTGTCGGGGAAGATCGAGGTCGCGGATGATCTCGGGGCGCAGCAGCGAGACGACGTACGAGCAGACCGAGAACTTGAAGCCCGGGAAGACCTCTTCGGTCACGGCCGCCCCGCCGAGGACGTGCCGGCGCTCCAGGACGAGGACTTTCTTGCCGGCCTTCGCCAGGTAGAAGGCGTGGATGAGCCCGTTGTGGCCGCCTCCGATGACGATGACGTCGTACTTCGAGCTCATGCGAGGTTCCAAATCGCCCTTCTTGTGACCGCGGGTTTCAGCGAGGCTGCCTTGCCGACGGCGCCGGAGCATACTTATAATCCCGCGCCGCGACAAGCTCTGCGTGACCGGGCGTCATCGCGACGATTCGAGGTTTGAAGTGCCGATCGGGACCGCCGTACACGAGAGAACGTTTCCGCTCTGCGAGAGCCTGAACTACCGCGAGTGGTCGGGTTACTACGCCGTCAGCGCCTACGAGGCCCACCACGACCACGAGTACAACGCGATTCGCAACGCCGCGGCCCTCATCGACATCTCCCCGCTCTTCAAGTACCGCCTGACCGGCAAAGACGCGACCCGCCTGGTCGACCGGATCGTGACCCGCGACCTGAAGAAGGTCTCGGTCGGCTCGGTCATCTACACGCCCTGGTGCGACGAGCACGGCAAGACGATCGACGACGGCACCGTGTCGCGCCTCGAGGAGAACGTCTACCGGTGGACGGCGGCGGACCCGAGCCTCCGCTGGTTCCACCAGAACGCGGCCGGCCTCGACGTCAAGATCGAGGACATCTCCGAGCAGGTCGCGGCGCTCGCCCTCCAGGGCCCGACGTCCGGCCGGCTGCTCCGCGCGGTGGCCGAGGCCGACATCGAGAACCTCAAGTACTTCAAGGTCACCTCCGGCCGGATCGCCGGCGTCCCCGTCGACATCTCCCGCACCGGGTACACGGGGGACCTCGGTTACGAGATCTGGATGCCGTGGAAGGACGCCGTTCGCGTCTGGGACGCGCTCATGGCGAAGGGACGCGCCTTCGACATCCACGCGGCCGGCATGCTCGCCCTGGACGTGTCGCGGATCGAGGCAGGGCTGCTCCTGATCGACGTCGACTTCAACGGCTCGAAGAAAGCGCTGATCCCGGCGCAGCGTTACACGCCGTTCGAGATGGGCCTCGGCCGCCTCGTCGCCCTCGACAAGGGCCGCTTCGTGGGCCAGGAGGCGCTCCGGCGCGAAGCGAAGAACGGGCCGGCGCGCGAAATCGTCGGTCTCGAGCTCTCCTGGAACGCGGTCGAGGCGATCTACGAGAAGCTGAACCTCGCCCCGCAGATCCCGGCCGCCGCCTCGCGCGTCTCCGTGCCGGTCTTCCGCGAAGGCGCGCAGGTCGGCAAGGCGACCTCCACGACCTGGTCGCCCACCCTGAAGAAGATGATCGCGCTCGCGACGGTCGCCCGCGGCTCGAACGCCGTCGGCACGAAGCTCGAGATGGAAGTCACGGTCGAGGCCGTGCGCCACCGGGTTCCCGCGACCGTCGTGAAGCTGCCGTTCTTCAATCCGCCGAGGAAAACCGCCACGCCGGTCGCGTAGGAAACCGCGCGCCGGGATTCGGAGGGCGCATGGAAGCATCGGTCAAACAGATCCTCGACTCCTACGACGCCCGGGCCCCGCTTTCCGAGGCGTGGACGATTCCCGCGCCCTGGTACGTGGACGAGCGCGTCACGGCGCTCGAGCGCTCGACGGTCTTCTCGAAGTCGTGGCAGATGGTGGCCCGCCTCGACCAGCTCTCGCAGCCGGGAAGCTACGTGACGGCCGTGCTCGCGGGCGAGCCGATCGTCGTCGTCCGCGGCGAGGACGGCGTCATCCGCGGCTTCTTCAACGTCTGCCGGCACCACGCGGCCTCGGTGATGACGGAGCCCGAGGGCAAGGCGCCGATCCTGCGCTGCCCGTACCACGGCTGGACGTACGCGCTGTCGGGAGAGTTGAAGGGCACGCCCGACTTTGCCGGCGTCTGCGGCTTCGACAAGGGCAAGAACGGGCTCGTGCCGGTCGAGACGGCGGTCTGGGAGAAGTTCGTGTTCGTGCGCCTGACGCCGGGCGGCCCGTCGCTCGAGCAGTCCCTCGGGCCGCTCGTGGGCCAGTTCGCGAAGCTCGGCCTCGATCGGTTCCACTTCGTCGAGCGGCGGCGCTGGACTTTCGAGTGCAACTGGAAGGTCTTCGTCGACAACTACCTCGACGGCGGCTACCACGTGCCGCACCTGCACAAGAGCCTTTCCTCGGTTCTCGACTACAGCGGCTACACGATCGAGACCGGCGACAACTGGTGTCTCCAGTGGAGCCCGATCGACCACTCCAACGCCGAGGGCGACGTCGCGGCGGTCCGGAAGGGCGAGAAGGCGCTCTACTACTGGCTGTGGCCGAACTTCATGGTCAACTGGTACGAGGGCGTGATGGACACGAACCTCGTCCGCCCCCTCGGCGCCGGGAAGTCCGAAGTCATCTTCGACTTCTACTTCACGGACGTCTCGACCCCCGAGGCGATCGCCCGGAACAAGGCCTCGATCGACGTGGGCAATCGCGTCCAGGACGAGGACCTCGCGATCTGCGACTCGGTCCAGCGGGGCCTCGGCTCACGGGCCTACGTCGCCGGGCGCCTGTCGGTGCGGCGCGAGGGCGGGGAGCAGCTGTTTCACCGGCTCCTCGCCTCGGAGCTCAGGGCCGGCCTGGCGGCGAGCTAGCCGGGGCTTCTCCCGGCTCGGTCTAGGATTGGCGCGCGGCCTCGCCGGGGGCGCGAGCGATCGAGCTTCACGCGGGCTTCGTCTCGGTCGGAGAGCCTCCGGCAGTCCGACGAAAGGAAGCGGTCATGGCCGAAACTCCCGGCACCGGCGCGGCGCCCGATTCTCTCGAAGACCCATGGGCCGAGCGCTACGTCCTCGACGAGCACCTGATGGACCCGAAGAGCGTGCCGGCGCGGCAGCGCTTCGAGTCGCTCGCCCGCTTCGTGCGCGACCTGGTGGCCGAGCGCTGGGTCGAGACGCGCCGCGTGCGCGAGCGCGCGAACCCGAAGCGCGTCTACTACCTCTCGATGGAGTACCTGATCGGCCGAACGCTCGAGAACAACATCCAGAACCTCGCGGCCGATCCGCTCGTGCAGCAGGTCCTCGCCCGGGAAGGCTGGGACCTGACCGCGCTCGCCGCCGAGGAGCCCGACGCCGGCCTCGGCAACGGCGGGCTCGGCCGCCTGGCGGCCTGCTTCATCGACTCGCTCGCCACACTCCAGTACTCGGCGATCGGGTACGGCCTGCGCTACGAGTACGGGATGTTCCGGCAGACGATCCGCGACGGCTGGCAGGTCGAGCGGCCCGACAGCTGGCTCCGCCGGCCCGATCCCTGGGAGATCGTGCGCCCGGGAAGAAGCTACCGCGTCGGCCTCGGCGCCTCGATCGAGCTCGAGGGCTCCCGGATCCACATCGTCCCGAACCGGCCGTCGACGCTGCTGGGCATCGCCTACGACCGGCCGGTCGTCGGCTACCGCGCGCCGTGCGCGAACACGCTGCGGCTCTGGTCGGCCGCGGCGCCGTCGACGTTCGACTTCGCCGAGTTTTCGCAGGGCGACTTCGTCGGCGCGGTCATCGACAACGTCGAGGCCGAGTCGCTGACGCGCGTCCTCTACCCGGACGATTCGACGGCGGCGGGGCGGACGCTGCGTTTGCTCCAGCAGTACTTCCTGGTCAGCTGCTCGCTCCAGGACATCGTTTTGCGGTTCCGGCAGTCGGAAGGGGACCGCTGGTCGGCTCTGCCCGAGCGCGTCGCCATCCAGATGAACGACACGCACCCCGCGCTCTCGGTGGCAGAGCTGATGCGGCTCCTGCTCGACGAGGCGCGTCTGGGCTGGGACGAGGCGTGGGACCTGACGGTCCGGTCGCTCGGGTACACGAACCACACGCTCCTGCCCGAGGCGCTCGAGCGGTGGCCGATCGAGCTCTTCGAAGAGCTCATGCCGAGGCACCTCGAGATCGCGCTCGAGATCAACCGGCGCTTTCTCGACGACGTCCGGAAGCGGTTTCCGGACGACCCGGACCGTCCGCGCCGCATGAGCCTGGTCGAAGAAGGGCCCACGCGCCGGCTCCGCATGGCGCACCTCGCCGTCGTCGGCTCGCACAGCACCAACGGCGTGGCCGAGATCCACTCGCGTCTCCTGCGCACGCGGGTCCTGAAGGACTTCGCCGACATGTACCCCGAGCGCTTCCAGAACAAGACCAACGGCGTGACGCCGCGCCGCTGGCTCCTCCTCGCCAATCCGGCCCTCGCGCGCCTGATCACGGAGGCTCTCGGCGACGGCTGGATCACGGACCTCGAGAAGCTGCAGGGGCTCAAGCCGCTCGCCGACGATGCCGCCTTCCGCGAAAAGTTCCGGGCCGCCAGGCGCGCCGCCAAGGGCCGTTTCGCGGCCTGGCTCCAGGCCTCCTCGGGCGTCGCCGTGGATCCCGAGACGCTGTTCGACAGCCAGATCAAGCGCATCCACGAGTACAAGCGCCAGCTCCTGAACGTGCTCCACGTGATCCTGCTCTACGACCGGCTGCGGAAGAACCCGGATTCGCCGATGGTGCCGCGCACGTTCTTCTTCGCCGGCAAGGCGGCGCCGGCCTACGTCCGCGCCAAGCTCCTGATCAAGCTGATCAACAACGTGGCCGGCACGGTCGACGGCGACCCGTCGACGCGCGGCCGCCTGCGCGTCCTCTTCCTGCCCGAGTACAACGTCAGCCTCGCCGAGCGTCTGATCCCGGCGAGCGAAGTGTCCGAGCAGATCTCGACTGCGGGCTACGAGGCGAGCGGGACGAGCAACATGAAGCTCATGATGAACGGCGCGCTGACCGTCGGCACCCGCGACGGCGCGACGATCGAGATGGCCGCGGCCGCGGGCGAAGAGAACTTCTTCCTCTTCGGCCTGACGGCGGAGGAGGTCGCGGCCTCGCGCGGCGCGTACGACCCGGCCGCGATTGCGGCGAGCCGGCCCGAGATCCGCGAGGCGCTCGACCTGATCCGGAGCGACCACTTCAGCCGCTACGAGCCCGGCGCCTTCGGGCCGGTCGTCGACGCGCTGCTCGACCCGAACGACCCGTACGTTCACCTCGCCGACCTCGCGCCGTACGCCGAGGCGCAGGCGAAGGTGTCCGACCTCTACGGGCGCCCGGACGACTGGGCGCGCCGCGCGATCTTGAACGTTGCCGCCAGCGGGCGCTTCTCGAGCGACCGGACGATCACGGAGTACGCGAAGGAGATCTGGGGCGCGAGCCCCTGTCCCGTCGCATCGAGGGTCTAGGTCAGGATTTGCTCCAGAGGGCGAGCTCTTCTTCGAGCTTGCGGTCGATGCCGTCGACCGGAAGGGGCCGGCTGACCCAGTAGCCCTGCATCTCGTCGCAGCCGTACTTCTGGAGGAGCTGGAACTGGTCCTGGGTCTCGACACCCTCGGCGATGACCGAGAGCCGTGAGCCGTGGGCCATCTCGACGATCGCTCGGACGATGCCGGCGTCGGCGGGGTTGTTGGCGAGGTCGGTGACGAACGACCGGTCGATCTTGAGCGACGTGATCGGGAAGCTCTTCAGGTAGCTCATCGACGAGTAGCCGGTTCCGAAATCGTCGATGGCGATGCCGACGCCCATCGAGCGCAGCGTGTTCAGGTTCGCCACGACGATCTCGGCGCCTTCCATCGCGATCGACTCGGTGATCTCGACTTCGAGATGCCGCGGCTCGAGGCCCGCCTTGGACAGCGCCTCTTCGACGGTGTGCACGAGGCTGCGCTCCCGGAACTGTTTGGCCGAGAAGTTGACCGACATCCGCAGGCCGAGGCCGGTGTCGAGCCAGCTCTTCAGCTGGCCCGTGGCGACCTGGAGCACCCACGCGCCGAGCGGGAGGATCAATCCGGTTTCTTCGGCCACCGGGATGAACGTCGCCGGCGGCAGGAAGCCCTTCTGCGGGTGCTGCCAGCGGACGAGGGCCTCGAGCCCGACGATGCGCCCGGAGCCCAGGCTCACCAGGGGCTGGTAGTGGAGCAGGAACTCGCTGCGGTCGAGCGCCTGGCGCAGCCCGTTCTGGAGCTCCAGCCGCTCGACGGCCATCGCGGTCAGCTCGGGCGTGCAGAGCTCGAAGTTGTTCCCGCCGAGGTCCTTGGCGCGGTACATCGCGGCGTCGGCGTTGCGCAGGAGCGTCTCCGCATCCTGGCCGTCCTCGGGGAAGGTCGCGACGCCGACGCTCGCCGTGACCTGGAGCGAGCGCTCGTCGAGCTCGACCGGGCGGCGCATCAGGCTGAGGAGCTTCTGGGCGAAGTGCGTCATGTCGCCCGACTGCTTCAGGTCGGGCACGAGGATCAGGAACTCGTCGCCGCCGATGCGGGCGATCGTGTCCACCTCGCGAACCCCGCGCGTGAGGCGGAGCGCGAGCGACTGGAGCAGCCGGTCGCCGGCGTTGTGACCCCAGTTGTCGTTGACGAACTTGAACCCGTCGAGGTCGAGGTGGACCACCGCGAGCTTGCGGTTGTACCGCCGCGATTGCGCGAGCTCGAGCTCGAGCCGCTCGAGAAAGCGGATGCGGTTGGGGAGGCGCGTCAGCGGATCGACGAACGCGCGCTCCGCGGCCTGCGCTTCCGTGCGCTTGCGCTCCGTGATGTCGAGGAGCGTGCCGATGATCGCCGGCTCGCCGTCGAGCTCGGAGGCGGACTCGTGCACCTCGACGTGGACGATCTCGCCGTCGCGGCGGATGGCGCGGTAGGCGTACGGCGCGGGCGACTCGCCGACGAGATGGCTGCGCAGGCGCGCGAGAACGCTCGGCCGGTCGGCCTCGACGACGAGCGGCGCGATTTCGGAGCCCATGAGGTGCCCGGACGGGTACCCGAGGATCTCGCCGAGCTTCGGGTTGGCGTAGCGGTACCGCTCGTTCTGGATCACGTAGGTGCCGACGGGGGCGCCTTCGACGATGCGCCGGAACTCGGGCTCGGGCGGCTCCTCGGCCGGCGCCGTCTCGCGGCGGCCGGCGCCGCGGATCGCGCGGCCGAGAACCTCCTGGGCGCCGAGGCGGATGTCGAGCTGCCGGCCGGCCTCGGCCGCGAGCGCCCGAAGCCGCGCGAGGGCGTCGCCGGCGACGTCGCGGGGCGCCGGGTCGAGCACGAGGAGCGTGCCGATGGCGCCGGCCCGCGAGGTCAGGATCGGTACGCCCGCGAAGAACCGCAGCCCGTCGGTACCCGAGAAGCGGGGATCGCGGGCGAGGTCGACGATGGCGAGGCCTTCTTCGGCGCGCATCGTCTCGGAACAGAGCAGCAGGATCTTCGCCGTGTCGGCGACCCCGACGCCGCCGCGCGACTTGAACCACTGGTGGCCGCTGTCGACGACGCTCATCGCCGCGACCGCGGCCGCGCAGGCCTCCGCGGCCTGGCGCGTCAGGTCCTCGAAGAGGGCCTCGGCGGCTGCCGTGACCGCGCCGGAGCGGTCGCCTGCCCCCGAACGGGCGGTCCTGCCGCTGTCGGTCGACGAACTCATCGCAAATTGGGTCTGGAGACCCTTCCAATTGTAACAGGATCGAACGGCGCCGCCGGGCGACCGCGGGTCAGGTCAGGCGCGGGCGCGCGCCGCCGACCGCATCGGGAGAACCCGCCCGGCCGGCCTGGACGCGGCCACGGCCGCTTCCCGCGCGGAAGCGACCGCGGGTTCGAGGACCGCGAGGAGGCGCTCGACTTCCCGGGCGAGGGTCACGGTCCCGCGCCACTCCGCGTCGGCCTTGCTCGCGGCGAGGTGCTTGCGAAAGACGCGCAGGTCGTTCCAGCGTCCGAGCGTCTCCTGGAGCGCCCGTTCGCGGGCCGCGTCGGCGGGCTCGGGCAGCCCGAGTGTCGAGAGGTCGTCGGCGAGATAGCGTGCGCGCTTGACCGCGAGGCGATACCGGTGAAGGGTGGCGTCGTCGCGTCCCTCGAGCGAGCGGGACAGGGCCGCTTCCGCCTCGGCGCGCGCGGCCGTCAGCCGCTTCAGGCCATTGCCCGATCCCTGGCGCACGAGGCGGGCCAGGCGCCGGCGGAGCCGGCTCATCTTCCTGCCGTCCGACGCGCGCGCGAGGCGGCGCGCGGCCCGCCCCTTCGTCTTGTCCCACCGCGCGGCGAGCGCCGTGATCGCGTCCGGCGAGAGCAGGCCGAGGCGGCCGATCCTTTCGAGCAGCTGACGGTCGACCTCGAGCTGGCGCGGCCGCGAGAGCGACTTCGCCAGACGCGTCGCCTGCCGCGCCAGGCGCGGGCGCCGCAAAGCCGTGGCCGTCGCCGCGAGCCGGCGCAGGGCGACGCGCAGGTCGTGCAGGCCCTCGGGGTTGCCGCGCCGGACGGCGAGCCGCGCTTCCTCGAGGGAGCGGGCGCGCACCTTCCACAACGCCGGCGGCTGCTTCACGGGGCGCTATTATAGGGACCAAACACGGGGAGGTTCGCTTCACGTTCTCTTCACGCCGCCTTCACGAAGTCCCGCCGATCGAGCGGCAGACTGTGCCGCGCATGAAATCGCTCGCGGCGATCGACGTCGGCACCAACAGCATCAAGCTTCTCGTGGCCAACGTCGAGGAGGACGGGGCCCTCGACATCGTCTTGAGGGAAAAGGCGATGGTGCGCCTGGGCAGCGAGACCCTGCGCACGGGCCGCCTGTCCGCCGAGGCGATCGAGGCGGGGGTGTCGACGGTGGAGCACCTGGCCCGGCTCGCCACGAGCTCCGGGGCCGAGGTGGTCCGGACCGTGGCCACCTGCGCGGTGCGGGAGGCGTCGAATTCGGACGAATTCGTGGCGGCAGTCAGGAAGCGGACGGGCCTGCGGGTCGACGTCATTTCGGGGGAGGAAGAAGCCCGCCTGATCAACCTCGCCGTCCGGAGCGAGTTTCCGCCTTCCAACGACCCCCTCTTTCTCGTGGACATCGGCGGCGGTTCGACGGAGTTCGTGATCTCCAACGGCGCGCGGGTGCTCTTGACGGAGAGCCTGCCCCTCGGCGTCGTGCGCCTGGCCGACCGTCTCGGCAAGAACGACCCGCCCTCCGAGCGCGACGTCCGCGACATGAAGAAGGCGATCCGCGCCGTCGCCCGGCGGGCGACCCAGATCGTGCGCAAGAAGGGGTTCAAAACCTGCGTCGGTTCCTCCGGCACGATCCAGTCGCTGTCGCTCGTCCACGAGGCGGCGGTCCTCGGGCGCGAGCCGAACCCGACCGGCCACCGGACGTTGACCCGTTCCGCCCTGAAGAAAGTGAACAGGCTCCTCCGGCGCACGAACGAGAAGGAAAAGCTCCGGATCCCGGGGCTCGACCCTCGGCGGCGGGACATCGCCGTGCCCGGCGGCCTGCTGCTCGCCTGGATCCTGAAAAGGGCCGGCGCGGACTCGATCGTCGTCGGCGAACGCGGCCTGCGGGAGGGCCTCCTCCTCGACTACGTCGCGCGGCACGGCGAGACGCGACTGCCCATCAACCGCGACATCCGCGCCCGCAGCGTCGACCGGCTCCTGCGCCGCGGCAACGCCGAGGTCCTCCACGCGGCGCACGTCGCCCGGCTCGCCCTCGAGATCTTCGACCAGACCCACGCGCTCCACCAGCTGACGGCCACGGAGCGTGAGTGGCTGCAGTACGGCGCCCTCCTCCACGACGTCGGCTGCTACATCGGCTACGCCAAGCACCAGCGGCACTCCTACTACCTGATCACCCACGGCGACCTGACGGGGTTCTCGGCCGACGAGATCGAGGTGCTCGCCTCGCTCGCGCGGTACCACAAAGGGGGCCGCCCCAAGGCAACCCACGAGAACTGGCGCCGGCTCGACCCCTACCTCCGCGCGGTCGTCGAGAAGCTCGCCGCGATCCTCCGCATCGCCGACGGTCTCGACCGCAGCCACCGCCAGATCGTCACGGCCGTGTCCTGCCGGCTGCGGGCGCGCCGGCTCGAAGTCGAGGCGAGCGCCCGGGCCGACTGCGAGCCCGAGCTCGACGCGGCCCGCAAGAAAGCCAATCTGTTCGAGAGCGTCTTCGACCGCGCCCTGTCGCTCAAAGCGGTGCCGGTCGGCTCGGACGAGGCCGTGCACCAGAAAGACCTGGAGATCCTGTCCGCGGAAGCCCTCTGGAACTGACGCGGACGCCAAGGGAGACGTCGTGAAAGAACATTTCGCGGAACAACTCGAGGACCTGAGGCGTCAGCTCATCCTGATGGGGGGCGAGGTCGAGCGGCAGATCCACCGCTCGATCGAGGCGTTGACGGACATGGACGCCGAGAAGGCGCGCGCGGTCGTCGCCGCCGACGAAGAGATCGACCGGATGGAGATGACGATCGAGGAGGCCGCCATCGCGCTGCTCGCCTTGCAGCAGCCCGTGGCGGTGGACCTGCGATTCCTCGTCGCGGTCCTCAAGATCAACAGCGACCTCGAGCGGATCGGCGACCACGCCGTCAACATCGCCGAGGGGGCGGAGCGCCTGGCCGGCCAGCGGCCCTTCAAGCCGTTCATCGACATTCCGTACATGGCCGAGGTCGCCATGTCGATGCTCAAGCAGTCGCTCGACGCGTTCGTCAACCGGGACGCCGATCTCGCGCGCAGGGTCATCCGCAAGGACGACATCCTCGACGAGAAGAACGTCTCGATCATCCGCGAGCTGCTGACGTACATCGCCGAGTACCCCGCCCTGACGACGTACTGCATCGAGCTGATCTCGATCTCGAAGAACCTGGAGCGCGTCGGCGATCTCGCCACGAACATCTGCGAGGACACGATCTTCATCGCCGAAGCGCGCTGGGTGAAGCACCACGCGACGGAAATCAGCGGCCCTTAGCCTTCCGCCGGGGTTTCCATGGCCGACTCCGCCTTCCTCTGGGGCGTCGCGACTTCGGCGTACCAGATCGAAGGGGCGGCGGACAACGACTGGACCGACTGGGAACGCCGCGATCGGCTGAAGGTTCGCGACGAGCGCTGCGGCGCCGGCTCCGGCCACCGGGAGCGGTGGCGGTCCGACTTCGACCTGATTCCGTCGGTCGGCGCCAACGCCTACCGGCTCTCGATCGAGCGCAGCATCATCGAGCCCGAGCCCGGATTCTTCTCGGAGGAAGCGCTCGCCTTCGAGCGCCGGCGCGTGGACGTGCTCGGACGCCTCGGGATCGAGCCGGTCGTGACGCTGCACCACTACACGCACCCGCGCTGGTTCTGGGCGCACGACGGATGGGAAGACCCCGGCAGCGTCGCGGCGTTTCGCCGGTACGCGGCGGTCGTGGCGGACGCGCTCGGGCCCCGCGTCCGGGTCTGGGTCACGCTCAACGAGCCGATCGTTTTCCTGCTCGGCGGCTACCTCGGCGGCCTGATCCCGCCGGGACGCCGCAGCTTTGCCGCGGCGGCGCGGGCGCTGGAGCATCTGCTGCGGGCGCACACCGAGGCGGCCGCGGCCCTCAAGGAGCGAATCCCCGGCTGCCGCGTCGGGATCGCGCACAACATGCTGGACTTCGCCCCGGACCGGCGGACGAGCGCCTTCGACAGGCGCCTCGCGCACGCCGGTGAGCGTCTGTACAACCTCGCGCTTCTCGAGGGCGTCGCGCAGGGCCGCCTGGAGTGGTCGTTCCCCGGCGAGGGGCGGGTGCGGATCGACGCCAGGGACCTGCCCGGCGCCAGCGACTTCGTCGGCGTGAACTACTACAGCCGGGTCCACATCCGCTTCCGGGGCGTGCCGGGCGCCGTCGGACAGTTTCTCTACCGCGACCCCGAGTCGCGCGGCCTGACGGACACGGGCTGGGAGATCCACCCGCACGGGTTCGACCGGGTGTTGCGCCAGGCGGAGCAGGCCGGGCGCCCGGTGCTCGTCACGGAAAACGGCATCGCCACCCGGAACGATGGCCTCCGCCGCGACTTCCTGCGGGAGCACGCCCTGGTCCTGGCGCACCGCCTCGCCGCCGGCGCGCCGATCCAGGGTTACTTCTACTGGTCGCTGCTCGACAACTTCGAGTGGCTCGAGGGCTTCCGGCCGCGGTTCGGGCTCTTCGAGGTGGACTACGCGACGTACGCGCGGCGGCGCCGCCCGTCGGCGGATCTCTTCGCCGAGCTCGGGCGCCAGTTCACCCGGGGAGCGGGTTCGAGATCTTCCGCCGCCGCTCGAACGTGACGAAGCGGGTCACGCCGGCTGCGCGGGCGAGGGCGAGCGTCCGGTCGTAGTCGCGTCCGACCTCGGCCGGCGCGTGGGCGTCGGAGGAAAACGTGACGGGGATGCCGAGCTCCACCGCCCGCGCGAGGAGCCGCGGCTCCGGGTAGGCCTCGCCGACCTTCTTGCGGAGGCCGGCCGAAGAGATCTCGATCGCGCAGCCGTGAGCGCGCGCGGCCGCGAGCGCTTTCTGCTCGGCTTCGAGGCGAGGCGCGGCCGGCCGGTGCCCGTGCTTTTTCGGCAGGTCGAAGTGCGTCAGCACGTCGAAGAACCCCGTCCCGGCGGCCTTCGTGAGGAGGCGGTAATACTCGTCGTACAGGGCGTCGACGCCCTCGCGCTCGAACCGGGCGGGGGAGCGGCCGGGGTCGTCGATCCAGTCTCCGGCGACCCAGTGCACGGAGCCCAGGACGAGGTCCCAGTCGGCCCGCGACAGCCAGCGCGCGAGCGCCGCCTCCCGGCCCTCGGCGTAGTCCGCTTCGAGGCCGAGCCGGACGGCGATCCGGCCGGCGAACTCGTCGCGCAGCGCCCGGACCTCGGCGACGTACTCGTCGAACTGATCCTCCCGCATGGCGAGCTTCGGGTCGCGCTTTTCCGGGGGCAGGAAGTAGAGGGGGACGTGGTCGGTGAAGCCGATCTCCGACAGGCCGAGCTCGATCGCCCGGAGCACGAAGTCCCGGGACGCCCCGCCCGCGTGGCCGCAGCGGAACGTGTGGACGTGGTAGTCGGGAAGGCCCCTCATGGGCCGATTATCGGCCCCGGCGCGGATCTTCACGCCGTCTTCAAACGGGTTCCGGAGGATGGGCGGCATGAACGACGGCGGCGGCCTCTGTTCCTGCGGCCTGGCGATCCTCGAGCCCGAGGGCTCGGTGCCCCTGTCGGGGTTTTCGCGGGAGCTCCGGAGCGCGCCGGACGTCCGGCGCTTCCGGTTCTCGTTCCCGCTGCGGGGCGATTCGGTGCTGCCCGTCCACGTCGTCTACTCCGCGTCGCGGCGGACGGCCGAGATCAAGGCCGTGGACCTCAAGGTCTACCGGGTCGAAGACGCGGCGTCTCCGTGCGACGCGCAGGCGCGCTGGGTGGCGTGGTGGCGGACGCGCCGACCGGCGGCGGCCCGGGGATTCGACGCGCCGCGGCGGGTGGGACGCTTCCCGCAGCCGATGCCGCGCTTCATCGCTCCCTAACCCGGGCTTCCGCGGCTCCTTCCGCCGTCCTCGCGGCGGATTCGCACGCGCGGCCGAGAATTCGGGCGTCGCGATGCTGCTCTGTGACTTTCACATCCACACGACCTACTCCGACGGGGTCCTGCCGTTGCCGAAGGTGGTCGACCTCTTCGGCCAGTCGGGCCACGACGTCATCGCGATCTCGGACCACATCGTCAACCGCGACAGCGGCCTCGGCAAGGTCGCGCACCGGATCGGCAACAGCCTGAACCCCGAGTCGTTCCAGCGTTACCGCGAGGAAATCGAGCGGGAGGCCGAGCGCGCCTGGACCGCCTACGGGATGCTGGTGCTCCCCGGTGCCGAGATGACGCGCAACACGATCAACCGCGACACGTCGGTCCACGTGCTCGCCCTCGGCCTCGACGAGTTCCTGGCGGCCGACGGCGACCCGCTCGACATGATCCGCGAGATCCGCGCGCGCGGAGCGGTCTCGGTGGCGTGCCACCCGCACGAGATGAGCGAGTGGTTCGCCAACACCTGGTACCTGTGGAACCGGCGCAAGTCCGTCGCGCCGCTGCTCGACCTGTGGGAAGTCGGCTGCCGCTGGGAGCTGTACCCGGTGATCTCGCGCGAGAGCCTGCCTCACATCGCCAACAGCGACTTCCATCGGCCGGAGCACCTCTACGCGTGGAAGACGCTCCTGCCGGCGGAGAAGAGCCGTGCGAGCGTTCTCGCGGCCCTGCGCCGCGGCACGGGCATCGGCGTGCTGCGGCTCGCGCCGGAGAAGGCGGCGTCGGCGTGAACGCCGTCGCCGTCGCCGGCCTGGCGGGTCTCGCGGTCTCGACGCTGCTCTACGCGGTCGCGGCCGCGGAGGTGCGGTGGCTCCGCAGGACCGAGCGGGGCCATCGGGTCCCGGGCTTCGCGCCGCCGGTCTCGATCCTGAAGCCGCTCTCCGGGCTCGACGAGGGGCTCGAAGACAATCTGACGTCGTTCTTCCGCCTCCAGTACTCGCGCTACGAGGTCGTCTTCTCCTTCGCCGACGCGTCGGACCCCGCCTATCCGATCGCGCGCCGCGTCGCCGACCGGCATCCGCGCGTCCCGGCCACGTTCGTCTTCGACGCGCGCGACGCGGGGGGCAACGCCAAGGTGGACCGGCTCGCCGCGGCCGCCGACCGCGCGCGCCATCGACTCCTGCTGTTCTCGGACGGCAACGTGCGGGTGCGGCCCGACTTTCTTTCGCGCGCCGTCTCCGCGTTCGCCGATCCGCGCGTCGGGCTCGTCTCGCACCTGTTCCGCGCCGCCGGCGCGGCGAGCGTCCCCTCCCGCGTCGAGGCGCTCTATCTGAACGGCTGCCTCCTGCCCGGGACGGCGGCGATTGCCGGAGTCCTCAAGATGCCGTGCGTCGTCGGCAAGTCGATCCTGGTCTCCCGGACCGCGCTCGAGGTCGCGGGCGGGTTCCGGGCGCTGCAGAACTTTCTGGCGGAGGACTACCTCATCGGCCGCGAGGTCCGGCGCGCCGGCTACCGGATCGTGCTTTCGGCCGACGTCGTCGACACGATGGAGGTCCGGAAGACCTCGCGGGCAGTCTGGGATCGCCATCGGCGCTGGGCCATGATGCGCCGGCGCCTGGGCGGCGGCCTGTACCTCGCCGAGGCCTTCTCCGGCGCGCTGCCGTGGGCGGTCGCGGCGGCGATCGGCGGCGCCTGGCTGCCCGCGGCGGTCCTGCTCGCGTTGCGCTACGGGGTCGAGGCGAGCGTGGCCCTCGCGGTGGGCAGCCCCCTCCGCGCGGCCGACCGCCTGCTCCTGCCGGTGCGCGATCTCGCGGCCGCCGCGGTTTTCGTCGCCGGACTCCTGGGGCGATCGGTGCGCTGGCGCGGCCGCGCCATGTCGATCGGGCGCGACACCCGCATCGTTCTCCCGGCCGCCTGACGGCGGCCCGCTCGGGGTCCGACCGGGTTAAATCGCGGGAACGGCCTTCAGGCCGCGGCGGGAGAGGCGATCGACCAGGTCGTGCTGCGCGTCGTGCGGCGTCTCGCCGGGCGCGGGGTGCCGGCGGACGTAGGTGCCGTCGCTCTGAAGGTCGCGGGCGCGCGCGTTGTCGGCGCGGAAAGGGCCGAAGACTTCCTGGCGGATCTTCTCGCGGGCCTTCTCGTCGAGGACCGGCACCATGAGCTCGACCCGGGCGAAGAAATTGCGCGGCATCCAGTCGGCGCTCGTGACGTACATCTCCTCTTCCTCGCCGACGCCGAACGCGAAGGCCCGGCTGTGCTCGAGGAAGCGCCCGACGACGCTCGACACGCGGATCGTCTCCGAAACGCCGGGCACGCCCGGCCTCAGGCAGCAGATGCCTCGCACGAAGAGCTCGATCGGCACCCCGGCCTGGGAGGCCCGGTAGAGCGCCCGGATGACCGCCGGGTCGACGAGGGCGTTCATCTTCGCGAGGATCGACGCGGGCTTGCCGAGCCGGGCCTTCTCCGCCTCGGCGTCGATCAGCGCGAGCACCTTGTCGTGGAGCGCCGTCGGCGCCACCGTCAGCCTGCGGTACCTGGTCTTGCGGGAGAAGCCCGTCAGCGAGTTGAAGAGCTCCGAGGCATCGTGGCCGAAGTCCGCGCGCGCCGTGAAGAGGCCGAGGTCGCTGTAGACGCGGGCCGTCGCGCGGTTGTAGTTCCCGGTGCCGACGTGGACGTAGCGCCGCATGGCGTTGCCTTCGCGGCGGACGACCAGGGCGATCTTGGCGTGGGTCTTCAGGCCCGCGACGCCGTAGGCGACGTGGGCGCCGGCCCGCTCGAGCGAGCGCGCCCACTGGATGTTGTTCTCCTCGTCGAACCGGGCTTTCAGCTCGACGAGCACGGCGACCTGCTTGCCGTTTTCGGCCGCGCGGGCGAGCGCGGCGACGACCGGCGAGTCCGTGCCGGTCCGGTAGAGCGTCATCTTGATCGCGAGCACGTCCGGGTCGTCGGCGGCGCGGTCGAGGAAGTGCAGCACCGGGTCGAAGGAGTCGTAGGGATGGTGCAGGAGCACGTCGCCCTTGCGGATGACGTCGAAGACGTCGGCCGGCGGGTCGAAGATCGTCCGCGAGGCCGGCAGGAACGGCGCGTCCTTCAGATGCGGCAGGTCGAGCTTCAGGACCGAGATCAGGTCGGCGGCGCCGAGCGGGCCGTCCACTTCGTAGACGTCCTCGGGCTCGAGCTCGAGCTCGACGCGGAGGAGCTCGCGCACGGCTTCGGGGCAGCGGCGCTCGACTTCGAGCCGGATCGCCGCGCCGAAACGCCTCCGCCGGACGTTCTCGGCGACGCTGTCGAGGAGGTCGCCGGCCTCGTCTTCCCGGATCTCGAGGTCGGCGTCGCGCGTCACGCGGAACGCCGACGCGTTCAGGATCTGCATGCCGGGGAAGAGGCGGTCGAGGTTCGCCTCGACGAGCTTCTCGAGCGGGATGAACTCGAGCGTCTTGCCGGGAGCCCCCGGAACGGGAACCCAGCGGCCGAGGGACGCCGGAACCTTGACGCGGGCGAAAGCCGCGCGCTTCTCCTTCTTCTCGGAAAGCTCGACGGCGAGCGAGAGCGAGAGGTTCGACACGAACGGAAACGGATGGCCGGGGTCGAACGCGAGCGGCGTCAGCACGGGGAAGACGACGCTCTCGAAGTAAGCGGAGAGCTCCTTGCGGCGGTCGGCCTCGATGTCCTCCCAGGCGAGGATCCGGACGCCGGCCTCGGCGAGCTTCGGCCGGAGATCCTCGGCGAGCGTCCGCATGGCGAGGGCCGAGTCGTGGTCGACGATCTCGCGGATCCGGCGCAGCTGCTCGGGCGCCGAGAGGCCGTCGGCGCTGCGCTCGGTGACCGACGCCTCGAGCTGCTCGTGCAGGCCCGAGACGCGGATCATGAAGAACTCGTCGAGGTTCGAGTGGAAGATGGCGAGGAACTTGATCCGTTCGAGGAGCGGCCACGACGGGTCGAGCGCCTCCTCGAGAACACGCCGGTTGAACGCGAGCCAGGAGATCTCGCGGTTGAAGTAGAGAGTGTGATCGGTCAGTCGGTCATCCGGGGTGCCCGCACTTCCGATGTACTGGACTTCGCTCATCGCAAACGGCCACGGGAAGCTACCACCTCTGCCCCGGGGGGAGGTGAAGAAGGCCGGCCGGGGCGGTGGGTGGCCGGGGGCTGGCCGCCGGCCGATGTGTCGCCTCTCAGGCATTCAAAATATTGATAGGAAGGCACTTGGAGTCGCCGGGCGGCGCGGCCGGGCCGCCGGCTCGAACAGAATTTGTCCATATATTTATTTGGACATATCATGAGCGCGTCGGCGCAACGCCCGTTCCGTGGAGGAATTTCGATGGAACCCCGAGTCCGGCCCAGAACCACCGAACCGCGCCTCTCGATCGGCGCCGTCGCCCGCGTCACCGGCCTCTCGCCGGACACGCTCCGGGCGTGGCAGAAGCGGTACGGGTTCCCCGTGCCGCAGCGGAGGCCTTCCGGCCACCGCCTCTTCTCGCCGACCGACGTCCGCCGGCTTCGCCGGATCGCCGAGGCGCTCTCCCGCGGCCATCGGCCGAGCCAGGTCGTGCCCCTGACGGAGGCGCG